>OLNC01000503.1_pt1 | contig 37667 bp, 47 predicted proteins | sample 1672011 | NCBI WGS metagenome assembly OLNC01 (sample SAMEA3136636, study PRJEB25190) | human gut metagenome | biome: human gut; feature: human-associated habitat; material: faeces | place: Austria | collected 2013
AAAAATATATATAGGGGCATAAAACCCTCTAGTTCATCTCAAAATTCAGTTCAAGCACCTTCAAAACAACAGATAATGTGCATTGTGTCTATTATTTGATGATTTTTGAGCAATTTAGGTGTAAAATGCAGTGCATTGAGTGTGATAAGTGCATTAAATTATGACAAAGTAGCACAAAATCATCCATGAGTAGCATAAAATAACATTTAGTAGCACAAATCACCAGACAGTGACACAAAGTAGCATAAATCAATATATAGTGCAATTAACTTTCGAATCTCGAATCATTCATATTGAAATCAGTAACCTAAAAAACACGTTGTCCTTTTAAAGGTGGTGAACCTGAATGTTTCAGTTATCAACATTTTATAGATCAAAATCTTGGCAAAATCTTCTTCGTAAAATAAAATCAGATCGTGTCAACTCTAACGGTGATATCATCTGCGAATATTGTGGCAAGCCGATCATCAAAAAATACGATTGCATCGGACATCATAAAATCGCATTGACTCCTCGGAACGTCAACGACGTAAACATCTCGCTTAATGAAGACAATATAGCTCTCGTTCATCATCGATGTCATAACCAAATTCACAGTAAATTTTTCAACACGAACGACCGCAAGGTCTACATAATTTACGGACCACCATTGTCAGGCAAGACAAGCTACGTCTCCTCTGTAGCAAATGCCGGCGATCTGATTCTTGACATTGACAATATCTGGCAGGCTGTTTCTGGCCTCGACCGTTACAAAAAGCCTGCCGCCTTAAATCAAAACGTCTTCGCTATCCGTGATCTATTGCTCGATCAGATCAAGACTCGCAGAGGGAAATGGATGCATGCTTACGTTGTCGGTGGCTATCCTTACGATGCAGAACGCCAACGCCTCGCCGATGAGCTAAGTGCTGAAGAAGTTCTGATTGACACTAGCCAGCAAGAATGCCTCGAACGATTAACGAACTGCGATGATGGCAGAGATTATCAAACTTGGTCTCAGTTTATTAATCAATGGTTCGCCGTTCAACGCTTGACCACCTCCCCCTCTTCTTCCTAAAACTGAATTCTTGGGATACTGGGGAAAGGGCCCCCCTCTCACAGATTCAGATTTTTTTGAAATTTTGATTTGAAAAGTTTGAGATTTTTCTTATTTTGAAAGGAGATAAAAATATATGATCGATTATGATTTCAATGTCTGTGTAACAGATCACAGAATAATTCCAATGCGAAATCCAGTTACAGTTGCCGAAAACGATCACAACAGTGACGTCTTAAAAATCCGCCTCCCTCGCCAAATCGGGCTTCTTGACGTTCTCGCCGCTAGCCACGTTTTAATTTCATGGCAGTCAGAAGAATCCTCCGGCTTAGTCGAAATAGACACCGACTACATCGTTTTTGAAGGTGACTCACACCTCATCCTCCTCTGGTCACCGGATAATAATATCACATCCTACAACGGCATCATCACGTTTGACCTCACGATTCGAATGGTCGGCAGCGAGAACGTAATAACACAAAACTGGAGTGCTACCGGCGGAATCCTCCTCTGCTTGGCAACAATCGACGCTGAGTCTAAATTATACGAGGATATGATTTCGAAATATGACGAAGTCCTCACGGCTATGACCAAAGGACCAATCATCCGCGATAATTATTGGTGGACGTATAACTGGGACAAAAAAATGTACCAAAACACAGGCGTTGCAGCGTCTGGCAATCCAGGACCAGCAGGTCCCGCGGGTGAGCGAGGCGAACGCGGTGAGACAGGATCAGCCGGAGCCGACGGCAAAACGCCAGTCAAGGGCGTGGATTATTGGACAGACTCAGACAAGTCAGAAATCCTCTCCGCTTCCACAAAACCGCCAGTTATCAAAAACGGCAACTGGTATGTCTACGATGTAGAAAGCAAGGAATACATAGACACCCTCACCGCTGCCACAGGTCCCGCCGGTCAAGATGGCAAAAACGGCGTTGACGGCCTTCCGGGCGAGCGAGGTCCAGCAGGTGAGAGGGGTGAGCGAGGAGAAATTGGCGAGAGGGGACCAGCCGGAGCTGACGGCAAAACGCCAGTCCGCGGTACAGACTACTGGACAGTAGAAGATAAAACCGAAATAATCAACGAGCTTCTGACGCACTTCATCGATGCTGAAAACAAAGCCTATTAATAAAGAAAAGAAGGTGAAAACACAATGAACGAAACAACAACAAAAGCAGTCTTAAATGAATCGACCCTGACAGCTATTGCGGAGGCAATCAGACAGAAATCTTCTTCCACTGCTGCCTTGAAACCTGGCGAGATGCCGGAAGCGATCAAAAATATCAAAAGCGGCGGAGGCGACGGCTACATCTACATGATCAACGGTACCGGTTCAGACGACTGGCCAAACGAGCTTGTTTACGATGGAGACAATATCAAAAAATCTCCACGAAAAGGCGCTTTTTATCATAATCAATATATCTCTCCGACCATTACATTAAAAAACGCGGGATCGGTCGTTCCGGAGGAGTGCTTTAAAAACGTCGGTTCGTTAGATAGGCTTCAAACCGTGAACTGGCCAGAGGCGAAATCTGTTCAGAGTAATGCCTTCGACGGTTGCCAGTCGCTTGTGGAATTTAATTCCGGAGGCATAACTCACATATCTGCTGCAGCTTTTAGAAACTGCAAGGCACTCAAAAACATTGGCGGCTTTGAATCTATTGTTAAAACCTATCAATCAGTCTTTATGAATTGCGTTTCACTCGAAGAAGCGATATTAACGAACATTGAAACGATGGTTTCTGGCTGCTTTTACGGCTGTACAAGTCTCAAAAAGGTTGATATTGGTGAAAAGCTGGCGTCGATCGACGGAAACACCTTCTATAATTGCAGTTCATTGGAGGCATTAATTATAAGAAAAACGACACTCTGCAAATTGTCTTCTATGACGGCTTTTAATGGTTCTCTAATTAATAGCGGAGGCGGACATATTTATGTTCCTAAGGCTTTAATCTCAGAATATCAGGCAGCTACTAATTGGGTAAGACTTAAAAATCAGTTCAGATCAATAGAAGATTATCCTGAGATTTGCGGTTAATAAAATAGAAGGGGTGGTGAACAAAATGCTGAAAATTGACAATGACGGTGAATTAATTCATACGTATTCTGATGCAGGCTTTAAAATCAGACGAAATGATGTGGAAATTTTTGAAGAAGCATATGATCTACAGAATAGTGAATATAGTTATGAAGAGACGGATGAATTAATAGAGACGGTTGAGGTGGAAGAAAACGCGGAGGACAATACGCAGGATAATGAGGCGGAGAAGTTGTTAAATATTCTTGTCTATGGCAACGAGAGAGGTGAGTGATTATGAGTAACAACGGCTTGAGATTATCTGAAGAGCAGGTGTGGATTTTGAGGCGTGTGATAGAAGCAGCGGTGCAGCTGTTGACGAATGAAGAAGATATAAAGAAGTGTGTCAGTTTGTTTGAAAAATGGGAAGCGGGCAAGGTTTATCTATCGCTCAAAAAAATTCGGTACAACGGCCATATTTATAAATGTCTGCTGCCTCATACCTCTGCTGAGGATAAGGTCCCCGGAAACAAAATTTACTGGCAGTTGGTAGTATAAAAAAACTTTGGAATTAAATTCCGCAAATTCTAGCCGATACACCGGAAGATTTGTTTGCGTTTTGAAGGTTATTCGCAGCAATTGCCTGTACCTTGTTGTTAAATTCTGGTATAATAGTCTTAATTACTAAGGAGGCAAGGTTGTTATGAAAAACAAAGAGAAGGCAAAGAAACCGATTTTTAAGAAATGGTGGTTTTGGGTAATCGTTGTAATTATTCTTGTTGGAGCTTGCGGTGGCGGTGGTTCAAAAGAAAACAACAAGGAAACAGAAACACCAGCGACTGAGACTCAGACCGAAGCTGTAACCGAAACGGAAACTGAAAAACAGACAGAAATTCAAACCGAGGCAACAACGGAAGCACAGACAGAGACTGAGAAGCAGACAGAAGCGGAGACTGAAGCAGCAGCGGATGATCCAGAACTCGACGCTATTGATTTTCATATTAGTGATGTCAGAAATGACGTAACAGGAAACTGGAGAATTTCAACAATCGCTGAAAATATTCAGATGCAAGATCATGCTTTGGCATATTATAAGAAGTATTTTAAAAACGATAATGAAATTCATGGCATCGTAAACTTCAATTATAAGACAACTACAAAAATTATGGTTCTCTCTGGTCAGTTAGACGTTAGCGTTTACGAGTATGTTGATGGAGAAGAACACGACGCAAAAGAATTATATGGCGGTATGTTACTCTCTGAGTATTTTGTAAACATGGATACTGGAGAGGTGGAACAGATTCAGTAATAATAAAGAAAATGAAGACCTTAACCTATGGTTATTAAAAACCAATGGCTAAGGCCTTTTTTGTTGCCTAAATTATGTTATTCGTGGAATTTAATTCCTAAATTAGAGCTGAAATGTGTTTTTGATTATAATCCAAAATTCTTTTATACACCGCTTATAAAAGTAGTTCTTTTTTTACTGTTCTAGTGCAGCTGTCGTTGTCAGATGGGCAGAATTCTTTGATTGTCTTTATGATCTCTTCCATATTACTACTCGTTTAAATGCCTCCGTGTCAAATAATTAAATAATTAATTGCTATCAATTCTATTATATCACCTCTTCCTCCTCCCTGCCTTCGATTTTTCAAAAATACCATTTTATATATGTAGAGACAAGTGATTAATTTTAAAATTGCTACTACGGAAAGGAAGAAGAAAAAATGAAGAAAAATAATTTATTAAAGGAAAACGAATTACGAGACAATATTAAAAAACAGGTACTGGCAGAATGTATCGAATTCTGCGAAGTTCGCGGCATCGACAATGAAAAACTCAGGATTTTCCTCTGCAACCAGCCATTCCGCCTCGATCTCGAAAGCCAGATCATGTCTCATTTTGAAGGTGTGGAACCAACAGATCGACTGAAAGCCGTAATTCACTTAGAGTTAACCTCCGTCGCCAGTCTCTCCATCGACGACATGAAAAAGGCAATTGCAAAGCTCGAACTGAAGCTCACCCTCTCCGCTTCCATCTCTGCCACGGTCGCAGAGGCTTCCCGCCGAAACGATTTGACAGCTGAAGAAAAAGCTGATCTCGTCTACAAAAAGCTTTCAGAACTGTTGCGGAATAGTACAACGCTCAGTTCTCAGACATACGCATACGTTCTCATGAGGAGAGAACTTGAAAGGATTTCTTACATGTTCATCACGTTGTTCCGCCAGCAGGAAAGCAGAGTCTAAAGAGAAAATTTCAAGAAAATAAAACTTACATATTATAAGTGTCGCTAAAAAAGCGGCGGAAAGGAAGAATAAGCAATGAAAAGATTAACAGAATTAGACAGAATTAAGAAAGACGTTAAGAAAAGCGTATATGAAGAGGTTATTGTTGCTATTAAAACAAAGATTGGAAGAAACGCATGGGATGAAGGTATTGAAGAAGCACTTTTGAATGACGGAGATAAAGACAGGTTAGCTGTTTTTGATGACATGTGTGTAAAAGTGATGATGATTGTAGCTGAAAGAAATAATTTTGAACGATTAAGCCGCAAATACAGAGATGAGCTTGTAAATTACGCGATGCGTCTTTTTGGAGCCTTGATCTGGATAGATTTCAGACATCTCTGTCTCGATTACTACGATATCAATACAAAATGGGACATCTATGAATTCATGTATAAAACCGCTTGTCTTAACGAATATCGTTATTCATGCGTGATTAGGTCGACTAGAGATAAAAATTCGGCAGCGGAAGAAATGAGGAACGAATTAATTAGAGTGACAAAAATGAGATTTAGGCATGATTTATTATTGGATTCTGCGAGACATAACAGTCTGAACGATTACATTGAGATGTTAGCTGAAGGAGAATATTCGATAATAAATTTTGCTGCTTAATAACGAAAAAGAGGTGAAACGAACATGGACAAGCAGAAGAGAAAACAAGAACTGAATAAATTTTTGTCTGACTCTGGCTTGTCCAGCGTTCAGTTCAGCGGTCTGATTGAGGAAATGGTATTTCTCGAAGAAAACCTTGAAAAGCTTCGGGGAATGCCGTTTCTTCGAGTTCATCCGAACGATTCGACGCGGCAGAAGGCGACGCCGGCCAGTAAGCAGTATCGGGAGCTACTGAGTCAGTATACCGCTATTGTTAAGACCCTTGCCAGGGTATCGAATGATGATGAGGAAGAGGATTCGCCTTTAAGGCAGTGGTTCGCTAAAAATATTATTGAAAAGGATGGTGAAAAAGATGATGTGTGATTTTGAAATTGAAGGGAAGCCGGTAGGAAAAGGAAGACCGCGGTTTCGGCGGATGGGAAATTTTGTTCAGACGTACACGCCGACTACGACGGTTGATTATGAAAAGTTGGTCCGGCTTAGATTTCAGAATGCCGGAGGCCAGATTACAGACAAACCGGTGAGAGTTGGGATCACAGCATTTTTTGCACCTCCAAAATCAACAAAGAAGAAGCAGAAAGCAGAGATGTTAGCTAATCTTGTTTTGCCAACGAAGAAGCCGGACGTTGACAATATCGCAAAAATAATTTTGGATGCATTGAATAAGATTGCATACGTTGATGACTCGCAGGTGATTGAATTATCTGTGATAAAGAGATACGCGGCTGAAGCAAAAGTGATTGTACATATAGAAGAAATCGACACACGAGGTGATATCGATGCTCTTGCAAGCTGAAACCTCTTTTCTAGGTGCGTACATAGCGGCAGCCGAGAATGGTGATGTTGTGATCGGTTACGAATTATATCAAGAACTCTGTAATCTTAGAGAAGACATTATATCTGAACGATACATCTACAATCCTCAAAAAGCAGCTCTCCGTATTAAATTCATGCGTGATTGTGTTCTTGGCACTAAATCCCCATTTACAGGTAAAAAAATAGATTGGATGCTCTGGGAGCTCGCCTATATCGAAACGTTGTATTCATTCCAGATGCCCGACACCGGCTTTGACAGATTTCAAAAATCACTTCTCCTAGTCGCTCGAAAAAATGGAAAATCAGCAATCGTTTCAGGATTAGGTCTCGCCGAACTTTTCATCGGGGCGCCCGGAGCGGATATTTGTTGTTCCTCAAATGACGACGCTCAATCATCTCTCGTCTACGATGTCATCAACGATGCAAGAATGCAAATTGATCCCAACGACCGCGATTCTCACAAAAACCAGAGATTCATCATCAATGACGCTACCAATTCTCACATATTCAAAATTAGCGTCAAAACGAAAAACAAAGAGGGTAGAAATATCGATTTTGGTGTTGTCGATGAGGCCCATGAGATGTTAGATAACACAATCCCAAAAAGCATCGAGCAGAGCCAGTCCATCAAGGATAATCCAAAGTTGATTATCATCACGACGGAAGGGTTTGTCTATGAAGGGTTTCTGGATGCAGAACTAAAAAAAGCCCGCCAGATTATTAAAAAAGAATACGACGGTCTTGACGCTGAAAGATATCTCCCATGGTTGTATACGCAAGACTCTGAACAAGAGGTTTGGATTGGCAACGAACAAAACCGTCTTTGGGAAAAATCGAACCCTTCTCTTGGTTCAATAAAAAAATATTCTTACCTCGCGCAGCAGGTGGATTCTGCTAGAGCTTCGAACGCCGATCGTATTTTCGTCTTCACAAAAGATTTTAATATCAAACAAAATTCCGTTCAGTCCTGGCTGAAAATAGATGACTACACGTATGATTCCACCTACGACATCGAAACATTGCGAGGCAGTGCTGCAATAGGAGCCGTCGATCTTGCCGAAACCACAGACTTGTGTAACGCCAAGGCATTAATAATGAAAGCAAACGACGAAAAAAAATATGTAATCTCTCATTATTTTATCTGTGAAAGCAAATTACGTGAAGCGGATGATTCTGATGTTGGGGCAAAATATGAGGAATGGGCAGAACAAGGATACCTGACGATCTGTCCCGGCAACGAGGTTGATCTTGATATGGTTGCAGATTGGTTCTATCAATTGTACACGGACTACGATATTAAGCTTTGGAAATGTGGCTATGATCAAAGATTTGCCAAAGCTTGGATCGCCAGAATGGAATATTATGGTTGGGCAAAAGATTCAGATTTAGAGATGATTTTACAGAATTCTGAAACTTTGAATAATGCGATCAGATTATGTGAGCGTGATCTTCAACATCGATTAATTCAATTCAACAACAATCCAGTAGACACATGGTGTCTATCAAATGCGGCGTTAAAAGTGGACAGTCAAAGACGGGCCTTAATCGTAAAACAAGCTGACAACCGAAAACGAATCGATGGAGCGGTGACTTTGGCAATCCTTTATGAAACATACCGCCGCTACAAATCAGAAATTTTGAGACTAGCGAAATAAAAAAAATAGAAAGAGAGGGTGATGAATCAACATGGGAATTATACAAGACTTGAAAAACATCATGTTGGGGAAGGCAAAGCGCGAGAATCTGGCAATGGCCCAAATGATGAATGGCACTATCCCGATTTTTAGCGTCGGGGGGAATGACTATTACATCAATGATATTGTGCAGCAGTGCGTGAGTTGCTATGTGAATGAGATGGTGAAATTGAATCCGATGCATGTTCGCAGTGGGGTCCCGTTTTGGGGAGCGGGGAGCATTAATAGCGTTTTAGAAGTCCCGAATGAGTTCATGACCAAAGCCGATTTTTTGGAGAAGGTTACATGGAATTTGATGGTTGACTATAATTCATTTGTTCTTCCGGCTTATACTGCATATCTGGATGCCAATGGTGTAGAAAAAAGAAGATATACGGCGATGTATCCAGTAAGACCACAAAATGTAGTCTACATGACGGATGCCACCGGGACATTATATGTAAAAATGAAATTTAACAGATTCGCTGGGGATGGATTACAAGAAATTACGGTGCCATATTCTGATGTCATCCATATCCGATATGCCTACGGTCAAAACGAGATGTTTGGAGGGGATGCAGGAGGAAGACCGGATAGGAGAGCTTTATTACGAACGCTTGATCTGAATAACCGACTGTTGGATGGAGTGGCAAAAGGTGTGGAAGCTTCTTATGGAATAAATGGTATTGTCTCTTACCGTGGCGTTATCAATGCAGAAGCAACGCGGCAAGCTGTTATCGAATTTGAAAACAAACTTCGCGATCCAAATAATCGCGCAGGAACTTTGGTCATGGATGACTCCTCCACATACACGCCAATATCGATTAATGCCAAATTGGTGGACAAAGACACGTTGGAATTTATCGAAAGTAAGATTTTGAGAACAATGGGAGTTTCGGCTGCGATTCTCAGCGGAGATTACACTAAACCTCAATATGAAGCGTTTTACCAAGCGGAAATCGAGCCTCTGGTCCTGAAATTCGGCCAGGCTTTCACCCGGTGTTTTTTCACTCAAAGAGAATTATCCTATGGCAATAAGATCATTTTTTATCCGCGTGACCTGGTCTTCATGTCCACGTCAGAAATCCTCGAAGCGATCAGACTCCTCGGCGATTCCGGAACAATTTATGAAAACGAAAAAAGGCATTTTCTTGGTCTTTCTCCGCTTCCAGAATTGGAAAATGTCCGGATGCAGTCTCTCAACTATGTCAATAGCAACATTGCGGATCACGTTCAGATAAATAACAGCACTTCAAAAGCAACAACCAACTCATAAAAACTTGTGGAATTTAATTCCAAAGCCACAGCAACATAAAACCGTGGGATTAAATTTCACAGCCAAAATCACCACACAATCCTTTTAAGGTGTAAAAAAATTTCTTTTTTCAAAACTTTCATATTATACGTAGCTGTTCAGAACAGCCAATTTTGAAGGGGGGAAATTTCAAATGAAAATCATCGAATCGATTATGAAAAATTGTCCGTGTTATAAAAGCCATGAAAGAATTAATGTTCGAGGTTTGATGTTGCATAGCGTCGGTTGTCCGCAGCCTTCCGCGAAGGTGTGGGTGAAGATTTTTGGGGCGTCGAGTTATGGAAGAGCGAGCGTGCATGGCTTCATTGATGCGAATACAGGGGATTTCTACCATACTCTGCCTTACAATATCAACGGCTGGCATGCTGGTGGATCAGCTAATCATAGCCATATTGGTGTGGAGATGTGTGAATCTGCTTATATTAGATATTCCGGAAATGCTGTTAAGATGACAAACAAAGCAAAGGCTCAGGCAGATTGTAGAAGAGCTTATGAGTCAGCCGTTCAGGTTTTTGCCATGTTGTGTAAAAAGTATGGGCTGAATCCGACAAAACGCGGTGTTATTGTTTCTCACAATGAGGGCAATAGTCTTGGTATAGCGAGCAATCACGGCGATCCGGAACACTACTGGCGCGGCTGTGGCATGGGTTACAGCATGGATGGCTTCAGAAAAGACGTGGCCAATGCCATGGCTGGTTACAGGTCGGAGACTGTGACACCTATAAAACATAATCAGGCAACTAACGGCAAAGCTTACGAGCCGAAAACGATCAGAGAAGACGGTTGGTGGGGAAAAGATACAACGCGCCTTGCTCAGTACATTTTCGGTACGTCTGTCGATGGTATCGTTTCGAATCAGCCTTATTCTAATTATAAAACTCTTCCGCGCTGCGAGGACTCCTCATGGGATTTCAAGGATAACTACAATGATTATAAAGCCGGCAGTAATCTGATTAGAGCAATTCAGAAAAAAGTCGGTGAAGAAGAGGATGGTTGGTGTGGTCCGAAGACCATTAAAGGCATCCAGAAGTTGGTCAACGAAAAACAGGATGGTTCCTGCGGAGCAAAGACCGTCACGGCTTTCCAGAAATATCTGAATGCTCAATTAAAAGCAAAATCAAAAAAGTAATTAAAAAATTGCATATTATGACCCAAAAAAAAGGGGAGATTCGCTCCCCGCTCCTTTCCAAAAAAAATTTGATTAGGAGAAAACGTCATATTAAATACAGTAACTCGAAATCATTTCATCCTTTTAGAGGTGGTGAATAAATGAAACTGAAAAACTATGAACAGAGAGCCTATACATCTGAGGTCACGGCCGAAGAAAATGAAATTGTGGGAAATCCTGTTGTTTGCGGTGTGCGGACACAGATGTATGACTATATAGAAGTGATTGAACCAGGAGCGTTAACAGAAGCCGACATTTCAGATGTCCTCCTCACAGTCAACCACAATCTGAACGATATTCCGCTTGCGCGTTCCAAAGGCGGCCAGCCAGGAGAAACAATGCAGCTGTCAGTGGATAACTACAATTGCAATATCACGGCTCAGCTGGACGTGGAAAATAATCCGCAGGCGCGAGCACTCCATAGCGCTGTCAGCCGCGGCGATATCACCGGCATGAGCTTTATGTTTCACGTCAAGGAGGATACTTGGGAACATGAGAATGACACTTTGGTCCGACACATTCAGAAGATCGACAAAATCTTCGATGTGTCAGCTGTCACTATTCCTGCTTATCCCTCCACTTCGATTTCTGCTCGCTCAGCCGGCTACGAAAACGAAATTAATCATGAAAACGACCAGATAGAACAGAGAAAAAAAGCGGAAAAATTAGAACTGGAAAAACTAAAACTGAAATATATGTATCGTTAACATAAGGAGGTACAAAAATATGGGTAGAAAGAAAATTCTTGAGAAAAGACTGGCAAAAATTCAGGCAAAAATTGTTGAACTGAGAGCAAAAATGCAGGCAAGCGAGGACGTCGTGGAGATGAGAGGCCTGGCGGCTAGCATCGATGATCTGACAGAAAGCGAAGCTGATATTCGTGAAGAAATTGAAGCAATTGAGGAAGACATTGCGGCGGCCGGTGGTGAACAGAGAGGTCTGACACCTAGCATGATCATTGGCAGCGGCGTTAGCACTAGCCAGGGTGATCAGACTGGTTATGGTTCCATGGAGTACCGCCAGGCATTCATGAATTATGCAACGAGAGGTGTTGCGATTCCTCAGGATGTTGTTGCTCGTGCAGCAGGCGATGCTGGCACTACAATTTCTGCAGAGATTGGCGCTCTGATCCCGACAACCGTGATGAACGAGGTAATCCGCCAGTTATCTGGAGCGTACGGCCAGGTCTATGCAAAAGTTCGTAAGCTTAATGTCCAGGGTGGAATTAAGTTCCCAATCTCAAAACTGAAAGCAAAATTTAGATGGGTGGCAGAGGCGACAGGATCAGGTGAAAAGACAAAGGCCGGTGAAGCAGATGGTTTCGTAAGCTTTGGTGCAAATCTCGGCGAAATCAAGATCGCAACTTCTCTTATCGCAGCTGTTCAGGCATTGGATGTGTTCGAACAGGAAATCGCGGTGAGAATTGCAGAAGCTTTCATGGAGGCCATGGATTCTGCAATTATTAACGGAAGTGGAACCGGTTGCCCGCTCGGTATCACAAAAGATACCCGTGTAACAAACATTGTCGAATTCTCAGATGGTAAGGGCGAAATTGACAGCTGGGCGATCTGGAGAAAAAATCTGTTTGCTAAGATTCCGATTAAAAAACGTGGTACAGGAGAATTCTTGTTCTCGGCTGCTACATTTGAAACTCATCTGATGAGCATGAAGGACAAGAATGACAGACCTCTCGCAAAAGAGGCAGCGGACATCGTGAATGGTGATGCAGACGGTAAATTCTTCGGCAGAAATGTCACGTTCGTTGAGCCGGATGTCATTAAAGATTATGATGTGGCAGAGGTTGGTGACGTTATCGGCATCTATTGGGTACCTAATGACTACGCCATCAATACAAATCTGCAATTCGGTGTTCAGCGATATTTTGATCAGGACACAAACGAATGGGTGGACAAGGCGCTTGTTATTGTTGATGGCAAAATCTTAGACACAACTGGCTGCTATCTGTTGAAAAAAGCGGCTTAATGTAACCTAAAAAATGAGCCTCTGGCCGTCTGGATGAAATGGCAGCGGATGGCTGGAGAGCTGAAATAAAAAAAAAGAAAGAAAGGGGTGCGTCGGATGAAACGAGAGGAACAGATAAAGGCGGTTTGCAGTATGCTTAGCATGTCTGAAAAATTTGACGGGGAGAAGATCGGCTTTTTCGTGGATGAAGTGAAGCAGTATATGTTGGCAGCGGGCGTGCCTCTTTTATTAGTGAACGACCGGCGAGCGATTGGCTGCATTGCGAGAGGTGTCGCTGACCTTTACACATATGAAAATGGAACAGCAAGCCTGTCGCCGTATTTCAAAGAGCGTGTTGTACAGCTTAAGTTGAATTTTGGAGGTGCTCGCTGTGTATAATCCGATGAAGTCTATATCGATGACGACACCTGCAAAATTGTTGACTGTTTTAGAGGTGTCTACCTCGGCAGGCAAGACCCGCAAAAAGGAGTATATAAACACTGATGATGCGGACATAATCACTGTCGGAGCCAAAACCTTTGGCGGAACAGAAAAAATTGTGAATGACAGGCTGGTATTAGAAGATACGGCCACGGTCATTACATGGTACCGGCCGGACATAACTGCAGGTTGCAGACTTTTGTTTTTAGATGATGGCTCATTGTGGGAAATCATCGGTAGGCCTGAGGATGTAGACCGTCGCCACCAGTATCTCATCATAAAATGCAGAGCAATATCTGCAGGAGCGTGATGTTATGGCAAGCAGTAAAAATAAAATCACTTTGTCATTCCCTGGCATGAAAGAAACTTTAGATAAATTCGAAAAAATGGATTTAGCCGTCGGTCCTGCTGTCACTGAAGCTTTGCAAAAATCATGCGATTATGTCACGTCTCACTTGGAAGATCAGATCGAACAGCACCACAGAACAGGCCGAACAGCAGAAAGCTTGCTCAAAAACGAAAAAGTGCAAGTAGAAGGAACCACTTATTTTATCAACGTCGGCTTCGACGTCAGCAATGGCGGCCTCGCGTCAATTTTCTTGATGTACGGTAGTCCAAAACACAGGATCACTAGATACTCAGGCAAAAAGAAGTCTACTTGGAATCATCCGGGCATGGATGCGGACCAGGTCCTTTACGATCTCGTTTTCGGTCCGTCAACAAAGACAGAGATCGAAAAAATACAGAAAAAAGTTTTTGAAAAGCGAATGGAGGGACTGCTTTGAAAGATTTGAAAGACATTTTTAAATTAGTAGACGTCCCGATATATCGCCAGGGGTCCTTGGCGGAGGGTGAAAGATATCCGGATGCGACGTTTTGTACATACTGGATGCGGTCGGATGATTTGGAGGATTGGTATGACAACAGGCCGAGGAAGCGGGAGATTGTGTGTGATATTAACATTTATTCAGATGATTACGATGTAATGAGAGAGAAGATTTTGAAAATTAGGGATGACTGCATTAAAAACGATATCATCACCAGCGATATCCATGATTTAGCCAGCGACGATATTAATTACACCGGGCAGGGTGTGACTGTGACGGTGTTTTGCAACATATAAAAATTAGCTTTTCTTTTGGAGGTGGAAATTATGACATACGAGGAATATAGAGGTTGTGAAAATCTGGTTTATGCAAAAATCACAGAAGATTCAACGGATAATCTTACATACGGAGAGGTAAAGGAACTGGCTGGCCTCGGTGAAGTGTCTAAGACGACAAACACGTCTTCAGATACTCATTACTACGACAACAATCCTGCCATTGTCATTATGGCAACTGGCGACGACGATCTGACTCTGTCAACATCTGTGATCGCTGACGAAACCATCGCAGATTTGACTGGTCAGGTATATGATGCAGCGACTGGCATGCTGATCGAAGGCGAACGTGAAGAGACATACGTGGCGATTGGCTATATTACGGAAAAAACCAACGGTGAAAAAGTTTATGTATGGCGCTACAAATGCATGTGCGAGGTTCCGGATGTGAATAGCAAAACAAAGGACAGCTCAACAGATGCGCAGGGCCAGTCTCTCAAAATTAAGTCCATTGCCACAACGCATAAATTCGAAAAGAATAAAAACCGCGGGGCAAAAGGTATTTCTGTTTCTGGTAACAAAGCCGATGTTTCAGCGTTTTTCAAACAGGTAACATTGCCGGATGCCGTTACAGCAAAGGCGGCGTAAATCTGAGGGGTTGTGGAATTTAATTCCGCGCCCCTTGGCATATACAGATACCACCTCTAAAAGAAAGGATGATTTTATGAAATTGAATATATATTCAGGTAAAGATATTGTCAAGACCTATGAAACAGACGATTTTGATTTAACCTACGGCGTTATCGAGGATGTGATCGAGATTATCGACGGCAAGGATTTAGAAAACAAAAATGATTTAGTGAATATTGCGATTGATTCTTTCCATCTGCTTCGGCCTCTCCTCAAGCAGGTTTTTGACGGTCTCACTGATGACGAACTCCGAACAGTCAAAATTCGTGAATTAATTGTTGTTATTGTCGAACTCATTAAAGCCTGCGTTGCCAATCTCAAAATGATTACCGGGAACGATATAAAAAACGCACTTACGGACAGCCTTCATTAACGTTATATGAGACCATGTTCTCCCTCACTGTCCAATTATGTCACCTGTTTCCAGCAATAAATCCGCTAGAATTAAGAAAGATGAAAGCCGGCGAGGTGTTTAAACTATTCAGTAGGCTGTCCAACTACATAAAAAAACAACCAGACAATCGAAGCAATCAGAACCAGGTAATCAGAAGACCAGCCGGAGACGATTGGTTCTAAAATTTCTCAGTAAACCGGAGGGGTAGGGCAATTCGCCCCGCCTCTCCTTTTTCCTTTTGGAGGTGAAACTACACAATGCCAACATCTAACAACAATACCAATTCAACCACCGTTTTCAAGGCAGACATTTCTCAATTCAAAGCGGCTATTCAGGAAGCCAACCGAATTATAAGAGTAGCAAACTCAGAATTCAAAGCCACATCCGCCAGCATGGACGACTGGAGCCAGTCAACCGACGGCCTCTCCGCAAAAATCCAGCAGTCACAAACGGTCTTTGATGCTCAAAAGAGAAAATTGGAAGTTCTCGAAGAACAGTACCGAGAATGTTCTAAAACTCAGGACGAAAATTCCAACGGCATGTTAGACTTGAAAGCCAGGATCAACAACCAACGAGCCGCAATGGAAAAATCCCGCCGCGAGGTCGGAAAATACAAAGACCAGTTAAAAAATCTTGAATCAGGCGCGAAATCTCTAACGCAACAGACAGAAAAACAGGAAAAAGAGCTGAAAAGTTTAAAACAGAGATATGTTGATTCCGTGGCAGCAACCGGCAAGAATTCGAAAGCGTCTAAGGAACTGGCAGATCAGATTAAAAAATTGAATTCTGAATTAAAAGAAAACAAAGACAAACTGCAAAAAGCGGCTGAGGCAGCGGATGAACTGGATGGCTCTTATAAAAACGTAAAAAAATCTGGTGGTGAAGCCGGAGGGGCAGCAGGTGGTAAGATCGCCAGCGGGTTTACGACATTGAAGGGGGCTCTGGCAAATTTAGTGGCGGATGGAATAGAAAAAGCTATTGACGGATTTAAAGAACTGATTACATTTTCCGACAAAGCAAAAAAAGCCGCCAATGAGTTTGCGGGCAAGACCGGCACGGCTACCGCGGATATGAAGCAATATGCCGAAAGTATTAAGAATGTCTACGCGAACAATTTTGGAGAAGATTTGTCGGACGTTTCGGATGTGATGGCAACTGTGAACCAGCTGCTTGATGAAACTGATCCGTCTAAGCTGGAAAAACTGACTGAGAGAGCCATTCTGCTTCGTGATTCTTTCGATTTTGACCCTGAGGAAACGTTGCGAACTGTTCAGCAAATGGTGCAGCAGTGGGGCGTTGATACAGAAGAAGCGTTTAACTTAATTATTCAGGGTGCGCAAAATGGTTTGAATAAGAACGGAAATCTGCTTGACACTATAAATGAATATGGGCCAAAATTCCAGAAACTGGGCATGTCGGCGCAGGAAACATTTAATATGTTATCCAATGGTGCAAAATCCGGTGCGTTCGATGTGGACAAGCTCGGCGATAGCATTAATGAATTAACCATCAGATTGCAGGACGGAACAGCGGATGAACAGCTTGAAAAAATGGGGTTCAACGCAGCAGATGTTGCGAAGAAGATTGGGGCTGGCGGGGATTATGCAAAGCAGACCTATCTGGATATAATGAACACGTTGAGTAAAATGCAGGACCCAATCGAACAGAATGCAGCGGGCGTAGCATTAATGGGATCGATGTGGGAGGACACCGGCGGCAAATCACTCATGGCCATGAAGGACATAACCGGAGAGATTGATAAGCAGCGGAACGCGATTGAGGAATTAAATTCCATACAATACAATGATCTGGGAGCGACGATTGAAGGGATTAAGCGTGATTTTATGACAAATCTCTCTGGCAGTATGGATGACCTGAATTCATATCTGGCCGAGAACGCGGATGAAATCAAGGAAGAATTGAAGCCAGTGGCAGAAGATGTGGGGAAGATCATTTCCGCTATTGTGAAATCGTTGCCAGGCTTGCTGAAATCCTTGAAACCGATTTTTGAACTCATTGTGATGATTCTTGATTTCCTCGGCGAGCACGAAGAGGTGATTGAATTTTGCTTTACTGCCCTTAGTTTTTTGATAACGTTGAGTTGGAAGCTAATTGGATTATTATTCAGTCTCGGTGGAAAAGCGATTCCTCAGGTTAATAACGGGATAGCCGCTTTTGCTCAGATGGTGGATGGGGGAGCGGCGAAAGCTTTCGGAAAATTGGGCGAGTTTGCGGATGGTGTCAAGAACAAATTTAATACAACAAAGGATAATTTGAAGCAATTAGGCAGCGATATTGTGAGCGATTTCATGGCTATCCCGCAGAATTTCTATGATTTTGGTCGGCAGTCAGTGGAGCAGCTGTGGCAAGGGGTTGTTGATGTTAAGGATTGGTTTTTAGAAAAAGTTTCTGGCTTCTGGGGTGAGGTTAAATCTTTTCTTCACATTGATGATATTCAGGGAGCGATCTCTTCTGTGACTGGAAAAGCAAGTGGCTTTTTTGGCAGCTCTTCCACGAGAACATATAATACGTATAACACATACAATCAGACAAATAATTCTCCAAAAGCTCTCTCAAGGTTAGAGATTTACAGACAAACGAATAACCAGCTGAAGCATGCATTTTAAAGGTGGAAATCCTCCGGTTTCAAATATTAAATCGGGGGATGTTCCATATTATTTATGTATTACACCTTAAAAAAGAAAGGATGGTTTTGCATATGTACGACAATGTGAAATTATTGACCGATTCTGCAGAACTGAGTTTATCTGAGATTGTCAGAATCACAAAAATAGATGGATTAGGTCCAGTCGTCGCAGCTGTTAATACTACTCAAATTGGTCTGAATCCAGGGGCCCGTTTCGATTCAGCACATGTAGATTATAGAAACATTGTTATTGAATTCTACATAATCAGCAGTGTGGCGGACAATTTGAACGAATTATATTCTGTTATTCAAACAGGTTCGAAGATTGTTTTTTTATTAAATAATAAATTTGCGGATGGGCATGTTGAATCAATCGAAATTGATCGTACTAATAATCCGGTAAAAGGCCAGATTTCGATAATTTGCCCGAATCCTGTCTTTTACTCAGAGGCTAAAAATGTATCCTTGTCTGCAAGCGATTTTATTAGCTACGCCGGAAATCAGACGACTGGATTTAAACTGTATCTAACAGCCAAAACCGCAGTCAAAAATCCGTATATTAGTATTAATGCAAACAAAAAGACAAAGAAATCCGTTTTAAATATCACTCTTACTGCCGGTGACGTTTTGGAATTAAATTCCGAATCCGGCCAAAAATCTGCTTCCATCTCCAACAAAAAAGTCTACCCCTACACCGGGGCCTTCATCTGGCCAGAATTACAACCAGGCGACAACTCGATTACTGTCGGCGCAGAATCCGGAACCGTAACTGCAAAAATTATGTACTCCGAAAAATTCGCAGCCCTCGTTTAACCAACCAGCATTATTCCATTTTGGAGGTGAAAAACATCAATGATATATTTACTCAATGAGTCATTCAAAATAATCGGACAACTCGAAAATATTTCTTCCTACATCTGGACAACCAGGTATTACAGTGCCGGCGACTGCGAAATCTGCTGCCCTTGCACCCCCGAGATCGTGGCATCCATCGAGAGCGCAATGTTCGCCGCTCGGGACATAGATTTTCAAAGCGATGGCAGCATCAAAAACGCAATGGTTATAGATAGCAGCTCTTACAACATTACAACAGATTCCGAAACCGGGCAGGAGACCATAACGATAAACGGAAATTGCCTCAAATCCCTCCTCTCCCGGAGAGTAGTATGGGGCCAGCTTACCATAACAGGCACACCGCTTTACATCATAAATGCCCTCATTCAGCAGAATTTAACCAATCCAAAGCTTGCTCTCAGAAAAATCGACAACGTGAAAATTGCCTATACGGATAACAAACCCTGCCGTATAACAAAAATGTTCAAGGGGGACAACCTGCTGGATGCAGTCCTTAATCTCTGCAAACGTTACGGTTACGGCATCCGCTCCCTCATCACCGCCGATAACTACATACAATTTGAGTTTTTCCGCGGCCAGGACAAATCAGACAAAATCTTCATGTCGGTTGCAAACGATAATCTGACCAACACAACCTACACGTCCGACAAATCAAATGCAGCAAACGCGGCGATGGTCGGAGGCGAAGGCGAGGGCAACAAACAAAGGACGGCTTCCATTGGTCGAAAAACCGGATGTGCTAGAAAAGAAATTTACGTAGACGCATCCAGCAAGACAACCAACGCAGAAAACATGACCGCTCTTGCTTATAACAATATCCTCCTCCAGGCCGGCCAGGACGAATTAGGAAAACGAAAAGAAATCCGCGGCATAGAAGCGGAAGCAGTGGACGGTGTGATGTATAATTATGGAGAGGATTATTCTCTCGGCGATCTTGTTAATGTGTCTGATAGATACGGGCATAGTATTGTGACCAGAACTGCGGAGGTAATTGAAAGTTACGATGATGCCGGTTATGTGTTGGTGCCGTCTTTTGCCGTGGATGAGATTGAAGATGATGATTCGAACGTTGAAGAAGTGGATGGAGTGACAGAGGAAGAACCGAAGGAATATGATAAAAACACGAGTTCGTGGCCGAGTGGGACTGGAAGCAGCTCTTGCGGAAGCGGAAGCGGGGGACCTCCGAAGGCAGTGAGCGGGGTTCTTGACTCAGACACAGAAAGTATAGCAGCGGGGGTGGATTTATCTTCTATTGTTGGAGTTTGGCTGAACGGCTTGAAAGTGACGTCTAGCAAATACACGGTTACGAAGCAGACTGTGACTATGACTTTTACAATGTCAGCCGGAACTGAGTGGGAAATCCTCTATTATTAAAAATTTATGGAATTTAATTCCGCGTGACTTGTTATACTATGTAGCAAATCATGCGGAATTTTTTTTACATTATGCATCAAAATTTAGAACAGTATACAGTACAAAAACCTCTGCTTCCATTGCTCCCGTTGTCTCCTGGCGGTATAATTAAGATATCGGTACCGAAAAAAAATGAACATGAAAGGGAAAATTGCGTATGAAAAATAATATGCTGAAAAATGTTTTTGGAGTTGGCCGGGAGATCAGGAAAGCGATGAAGAAGAAGCCGGAGGTTTTTAGTAGAGAGTGGGCAGCAACGGCATCTGATAAAGAGTTCAATGCGGCGCGGGAGATCATCAGGAAAGCAATGGTTGCTGGAAAGCCTGCGGCGTATGAGAAATTAAAAAAGATTGATTCTTACAGAAATGAGGCGGAATGGGAACAGTGGTATAAAGCACATCCGGGAGAAACGCCGAAATTTTACAAGAACTGGCATTTAGAGGACGATGACTGATGAGAGATGAATTTGAGGATAGTGAACCGATGGGCCTGATGAAAAGCAACGAAATTTATCGAAAAGGGTATAAGAGTGCCTGCGTTGAGGTCTATAAGAAACTTCTGGAACATGGATGTTCTGATGAGGAAGCCAGAAAGTTTGCGGGCGTTGATGAAGAGGATGTGGAGAATCTACTGAAATAATGGTGTATAAAAAAAGCCCCTGAGAGCGTTTTTCGTGAACTCAGGGGTATATTTGTGTTTAATAGAGTGCTGATAATTGCGTACAGCGGACGTTTTCGGGGCGGTTTAAGAAGCAGACGTTGGCGGTATTCCAAACCTGCTTTCCGTTGAACTTTATTTTTTGATTCTGAACAGCATGAATGACGACCTGCGTTTTTGCACGAGTAACTGCTGTATATAGCAACCTTGATGTCATAATAATTTCAGGACCGACAGGCAAAACGACATGCGTAACAGGAAATTCAGATCCCTGGCTTTTGTGTACAGTGATACAATAAGCCAAATCGACGTCTTGAAAATAACTCCGTGGAATAAAAACTTCTCTTCCTGCAATGTTTGCCATCATGTCGCAGTCGAATGGATTGTCTCCAATTCTGCCAGTAACCACACCAATATCCCCATTGTAAAGTTCAAGGTCGTAATCATTCCGCAAACAGACAATTTTATCACCTTTAAAAAATGAACGCTTTCCGGACTTTATCAGAAAATTGTTGTTTTTTGGCTGCATTAAATTATTTAATTTTTCACAGCCGTTGTCCTCTGATTTGACAGGGCAGATGCACTGGCCTTTATCTGCAGTTGCCTCCGCCGCAACATCCTTTAGCATTGTTGAATCATCCGGGTACAGCTTAACCACAAAATCGTTTTCTTTTTGAAGGTGTCCCTTTCCGCTTCTTATAACCTCCGCGTTAGTGCAAATTGCTCCACCGTTTCGCATAATTTTTTGAAGATGGACATGCTGCACGTCCTGAATTTTCATAATATCAGAAAAAGGTTGTCCAATACCGACAGGTGGCAGCTGCCCATCATCGCCGACGAAAATAACCGCTGTTTCATTCTTAATTCGAGACAACAGAATAGAGAATATACGTAAATCAATCATAGAAGATTCATCAACGATTATCAGCCCCGCCTCAATCGCCGTTCCGAACATACTAATCTCATCGAGATTTTCGTCTTCATTAGGTATAATTTTTAGCTCTTTGTGTATAGTAGTTGCTTCCTTACCAACCTTTTGAGACATGACTTTAGCTGCCATACCTGTACTAGCCAAAAGAATAATTCCGCCATATTTTTCCTGCCGATATCGTTCCCAGTAAGCGACTAATCCTTTAATAACCGCAGTTTTTCCAGTACCAGCGAGGCCAGTCAAAACCTTCACTCCGCCTCCACGCAACAATTCGAAAGCGTCTCTCTGTTCCTCATTGTATATCATATCATTTTTGTTCTGTATATCATCTATCTCAGCATCCCTTACCTGTTCATTCCAATGTCTGCCTGTATCGTTAAGCCTCCGCAGATTATAAAGAACACTCTTCTCTAAGTTAAAAGTACCTCTCCTGTATACGTACCATTTATCCCCACATTTTTTAAAATCCGCAAAATTTTCTATCAAGACCACCGCCGCCAAATAATTCGGAATGTAAATACATGGGTCAGCGCAGTATTTACCCATAATGTCTTTTAAAAGTGTCTGCCACTCATTCAGCTCCATGCAGGTCGAACCATTAGTCTCAATTTCCTTAAGACTCCAAAATGCCACTGCCCAAACTCTCTCTGGACAAAACGGATCAGTTTTTAACACATTGCGGCAGTAATAATCTGTCACTTGTATATCCGCCCTACCATCCAACATAAGAGTTTTATACGCTTCCGCCCCCTCCAACACCGCATCTTTAGCAATCAGATTTCGAACAACATTAGCCGGAAAGTATTTTCCAAAAATTTTCCCTTTTTCATACAGTTTTTTGTTGAAGCGGATGGCCTCGATGATTTTCTTGGCTTTTTCCTCTCTGTCCTTGATTTTTTTCGGAATTTTATCTAATAATCTCTGTTCTGCATCTTCTTCCTCTGCAAATTCATATGCATTGTAGCTGTATTTTTCTGATATTTTTTTGAGAGCTCGAATAGCAGAGACCAGATCAACGCTGCTTCCTCGCATGGCAGCCTCGAAAGTCCACATTAAAAGTTCTTCATCATCGATGCCGTCCTCTTCTTTGTATACAAGAGGCATTTCTTCTACAAATTCGCAGTAATAGCTGTTTTTTTCGCATCTAAATTTGACCTTTATGCAATCATAACGTCTGTGCCATGTTAATTCCTTTGCGTATACAACAGCATCATTGTGTTTGTCCGTTTTAAAAAGAGATCTGTCAGAACTATAAAAAACGTGAAGTTTCACAAGTTCTTCCGATTTTTTTTCATTGTCAAGGCCATCATACCTCGCATATATAATAACATCCGTCATCATCAATGCCTCCTCTCATCAAAATTCTGTTTTTCTGTAATATCCCCGCGGTCGATCAGCCAGAGAGGAGAGCCACCTCCAAAACAACAGTCAGATTTATCCTCACCAAATCCGTTTTTAATTTCTGTGTATCTATCTAATTCTGTATAACTAAGATTTTTTTTCATGTTTTTTACCTCCTGGAAATTTCTTTTTTGATTTCTTTTTCTTTTCCTTTTTTGCGCCGGGGAGGAGGTTGTTACGCCTCCAGCCGGGCTTTTTCAAGTTTTTCCGAATCAACTGGGGAGAGTGTGCCAAGAACGTATCCCTCTAAACCATCCGAATTTACATCTATAGTTTGTGGAAGATATGTTAATATCCATCCATATCTAGTATAACAACGAGCTTTTCCGTCTACCTGTTGCGGTGTGGTTGTGCAAGGAACTATAGTTATCAAGCCAGAGTTTCTGTTAAGCCAATCCGGAGAGATCACAACGTATGGACGGTAGCCACTGGTTACGTGGCCATGGAGAGGAAGATCGATTTTGACGACGTCATACCGCCTTAAGTTCAATTTTTTCAGTGGTTTCATCGTCATTCGCCTCCTTTTCCTCTAAAACAAATTTGTATATCGTGTTTCCGTTCGACCTCCGAGATGTATATGTAACATTATCTACACTGTATATCTGTTCTCTAAATCTGTTAATCTGAACCGCAACTGACCGGCTTTTCGTATTCGCTGGAGAATTTTCACTGCCTGTATACAATTTAATCCCATTTTCTTCTGCAATGTGTAATAAATCGGACATTCTACACTCAAAAGTCGAACTAGAATCGAAGATTTTTTGAAAAACAGCGTGGATGCTAGACTTGAGATATTCTTGCCGCTCGGCGTCGCGTTCGGACTTGTTGAGATCCTCGGCGGAGAAGCGGAGAGGGGAAGAAGATCGAGTTAAAACTAAATTTTCGTCTGATTTAATCTTTGACTCACAGTGTAAAACCAACCTGTTCTGTTCTCTGGTTCTTGACAAAATGATATTTGAATCTGAAACAGAAGAAATGACATTGCTACCTGCAAATTCATCTGCTGCATTCCGTCCCCTGTTGCCGCTATCTTTTTTAGTGTGATGTATAAGGATTATAGAAATATGTAACTCTTTACACATGTCTGTCATCCACCGCATCCTCTCTGTCAATCTCGCACCAGTAAAATCCCTTTCAATGCCGCTGTCAATTCCGAAGCTTCTAAAATTATCGATGATAAAAAGATTGTAGCCAAACTCCGTTTTCATCTCGATAAAATCGAGCAAGCCGCCAGACGCATACCGAAACGGAACCTCTGCTGCTATATCGACCGCCTCAATTCCTGCATCATCCCCGAAAATTGCCATGAGACGTGAGAAGCAGACGGAAGCAGAATCTTCATTTGTAATATATAGACATTTTGTTGAATTTTTTTCATTATGTATAATTCGTTTATTAAGAAATGTTTTTTGTGTAATAATGTCGTGTATAAGTTGCATCGCTAATGTAGTTTTGCCAGCTTTGGCAGCTCCCGCCAGGATAGTTAAGCCATCGCGAGGAACAATACCGTCTATAATGTATTTTTCTGTCAAATCAACGTTCGTTTTTTCTATATTATTGCCGTATCTTTCATTAAAAACTGCCAACTGAGCAGGTGAAAATTCTTTTGGTCTACTCATATCAATACCTCCTGTTCTGTGTGTTTCTCTGTTAATGTCTGTATATTCTGTTCCAATCTTTCAATCTGTCTGTTCATGTTTGTTATAATATGCAACACAATGTCCATTTTTAAGGTGTTCTCTATCATCATATCGTCTGCTGTCTGCAGCTCTGTCGTCTCACTGTCGTCTGTCATCGTCGATATAATGTTATGTTCAGACGTCAGCAATGCTACTGTTAACAAAGATACATAAACCGCCGGACATATACAAAATTTCAATCCGTATTGCCGTTCAAGAAAATTGATTTTTTTCACGAAGGCTGTATAGTTGTAATTATTATTTCTGCAATAATTTTGAACATCCTGCATATTGTTCACATTATCTTGAGCAACCACAATGTATAGTCTAGTGTTGCTATTGCGAGCTCTGATGGCCTGCTGATCAATCCTCTCATCCGCTAAGCCGCCAATTGTCTTTACAACCTCATCGAGATTTTGCTTTGTGTCCACTGCTGCGTCATATGTGCCGATTAAATCAATTTTTTGGAGAATTGACCTACCGACGTCTGAATTTGTTCGAATCTCTCTGCCAACATAATTAGCATAAGATTGTCTTCTCTCTGCCGCTTTAATTTTTATATTCAGGATTTCTTTTCCACGTTGTGTTAATAATGCATAATCGCCAATCGGGAGAGTATTTCGCATTGTGTTAAAACCGATTTTTTTGATGAATTTTTCAATTCCGATGTGTTTTCCTGTCTGCTGCGCTGTATCCTCGATGATAGTTATATTAGAGTGTTCATCCCTCAGTCTTGCGACTGCCTTCTTCGCAGCCTCGATGGTATCACTGTTCACAAATCTCATCACTATCACCACCAGTCTCATCACCTTTAAAATCATCGACGAGGTCAGCCGGCTTCCAATCTCTCACGTTGCCTTTTATAAAAATCTCATAAATTTCTTTCATGGTCAGATCCATTGTTTTTGCTATTCTTGCAATTTCGACGTTTCTCCACGCCACACTGCCATACATTTTCGTCAACGCGGTAGGTCTGTTCACCTGCAAAACATCCATAATATTGCTAAAATTCATCCTGTTTTCCATCATTTTTCTGTTAAAAAGCACCACATTGATATAAGTTTTTCCGTTTCTGTTTTTAATCATAATCAATTCATCCTCTCTACTATAAAATCGTTTTTTACTGTCTTTTTTCGTCTAAATCTGAAAAATTCAGTGCGTGAAACAAATCACCGTCTTCATTTTCAAAAATTAATTTTCTACCTAGAAACACGTCAGAATTCATCCAATTTTCAGATTCGTCACGCGTCGATTTTTTGTTTAAGACGTCGCAAACCACCGAGTTCAAATTCATTTTCGCATTTCGAGGATATTCTTCTCTCTTCAAAACGCACTCCTCCCTTATTCAATTTTTTTTTCTTTGTTGAGTTTGCTGACAGAGTTGTAGCCAGCTTTCAGAAAACGATTTTGTAGATAGAAGAATGATTTTAGTGATATATAATCTCAATTTTTTTTTCTTTTTTTTAGTCATTCTTCTTATAGAATTTTTAATTGTCACGTTCGAGAATGAACGATCAGCAATAGCAGAAGCTAAGTCGTTTGTTTATGTCGTTTTCAAGTTTTTTAATTTATTATTTTATACTGTTATTATAACATAAAATCATACGATGTCAAGAAAAAATCGTAAAAAAATATGATAAAATCATAAAAAATATTGTCTGTAAAAATGAGATATGATATAATTGTGTTATATAAATAAGGAAGCTACTTTTTAAGGAGGTATGAATTATGCAGATAGATAAACCGGATCGCCACGCGGGAGAAAGAGTGAGAGAATTGAGAAAGGAGGAAGGATATACAGCAAAACAATTTGCAGAGCGTATTGGAGTTAGACAATCTACCATAAGCAGCTGGGAAATCGGCAGAACGCCGGTGTCGGCAGCAATGGCAAAAGCTATCTCTGCAGAATATGGTGTATCGGAAAAATGGATTTTAACTGGACAGGGAGAAAAAAAGGATGTAACAACTATAACAAGAAAAAGACTAATTAGCTGGATTAATAATATGGATGCTGCAGACGTTATAGCATTATCAAGAATTTTAAAAACATATGTAGAAAAATAAAAAATGCATTATAATAAGGAAGAAATTAGCCTGGCATAAGCTGGGCTTTTTTTTTGTTATCGTAAAAAATATGATAAAATCATAAAAAAATATGAAAAAGTACTTTACAAGAGGCGAAGTGTGTGGTATTATATAGACATAAGATAAATAAATAAAAAAATAGCACTCAGGCGGCATCTGATACACACAGATTAGAGAAGGTATACTACAGAAAAAGAACAGATGATGAACAGAGAAACAGAGTGATGAGTCTGAGAAGCAGATGAAAGGAGATTTTTATTATGTTAACAATTGCAGAATTAAAAGAAAGATTAGTAGGAAAGGGATTTATGTTCTCTAGGCTTAATGATTTAATGATGGAGACAATGGATGCAGGCAGCGCGTTCAACGGCGATGCAGCAGAAACGGCTATGGAGGATGGCAACTTTGTGTTTATTATAGACACGGACGAATACGAAAGAGAGACAGGAGAAGAGGGGCAGGGTGGAATTTTGGTAGAATTTACGCCTGATCCGGAGTGTATGGACGGGGATGATTTTGGATTGGACATTACAGATGTTTCTTGGTGCTAAACAGAAAATTTCCCGCTGCCGGACGGGTAAAAAAATCCGGCAAAAAAGAGGGAAAACACATGTTAAGAAAACTTATCGAAAAACTTTTTTGGCATTACCAGGAAAAGGAAAATTGGAAGATGAAGATGGATGAGCCGATAAAAATCAAAAAACTTTCTGAGGAAGAGGCGCGGCGGATTTTGAGGGAGAGGAGGAGGAGGAATGAAAAACGATAGTATAGACGTTTATGAAATCGTGGTCGAGATGGATAATTGCGAGTATATAAAAAATAAAGTTTACGAATTTGTTGGCCCGGCTCTGGATGACGCTAGAGTCTTAGCGAACCGACTTTCTGGTATAGCTAATGTATATGTTCGTAAAAATGGGGAATTTTTGGAAAGAATTTTGATGGATGCGGAATTCGAGCAGGAAAATATTTATGATATTCTGGTAGAAATTCCACGATTTCATTTCGTTAGCGTGGAAAAGTGGAACAGTTGGCATTTAGCTGAAAATGAGGCTTATGATATCAAAAATTTAATTGGAGACGGCGGAAGAGTGTTTGAAAGACGTAATTGTGAGATTGAAAAAGAAATTTTGATTACAGCAAAAGCACCAGATGATCTTAAAATTGCATAACATATACCTCTAAAACAAAAACGAGGTAGCTGGACTAAAAAAATCTGGCTACCTCATTTTTTTATTGTCTTTTAAAGGTGCAAAGACTGGTGCATTAGATATGCTTAATCGTTATTGCTATTCTCCCTCCTCACCTTTTCCTCCAAATCGATCCCAATTTCTTTGCCACATTCCTGAACAAACTCCCGCGCAGGTCCTTCAAAGCAGCTCATGAACTGCGTAAAACTTATCACACCAAATTTCACACATTGTATCAAGTTCTTGATCTTTTCCTTTGCATCTGCTTCATCAAAAGTCTCTTTCTTCTCACTCTCAGCAGCAGCTTTTTCTTCATCCTCGGTTTCCTCTCTGTCCCACCATCTGTCCGCTTCTTTGGCTCTCACGGCTACATACTGTTCCGCCGACATTCCCACAATGTGTAATGCAGAAGAGATTTTATAATGTTCTCTCACTATTAACATATCCACCACATCTGCTGCTACGTCCATTATAGTCTCCGCCGTTACCCCGAGAGCCCCTCTTGCGTAAGCGTCCGCGTCAATAATTTTCAAATCTCGAATACTCAACATTTTCTCACTCATCCTCAGTTCCTCCTCATCAAAAAAATCTATTTTTCTATATTATACCACAGCAAATTTGCCTTATTTTTACCAGAAAATCGCGCACAAAATTCAAATTGTGTAATAAGTTATACACATTTCGCGAAAAAATTATATTTTTATCATAGACGTTATGGAACCAAATCGTAGCAATGTTTTATTATCATACTCAATCATCATCAAAAAAAAACGAAAAAAAACAGAAAAACCCCACACCAGCAAAAAAAACGAAGCAGGAGAGAAGAAGATTTTTTTTTAACACTGTGTCAGCTATACTTGACCACCTTATTATTAAAAAAAATATATCTACTGTGTCACCTTTAGTTGGCCACCATCGCTCATAAAAAAAATACATTTACTGTGTCACCTATAGTTGGCCCTTTTTGCATCAAAATCATCAAAGAAGAGGAGGTTGTTACTGTGTCACCTATAGTTGGCCCTTTTTCATCTGCTTCTCTACCTGCTGCCGTGCCCTGAACACCCCGCCTGCTGTGTCACCTTTACTTGGCACAGTAAACTCCATTCTGCCACGGAAGAAGATGACTCTCAACTGTGTCACCTATACCTGCCCCAGTTCATGCAAAAAAAAGCCGGGACGATATCGAAAAAAATGATATCTCCCGGCACCTGCTGCCAGTCAAGCTCTTCAAAATTCTGGCAACACATCTACAGAACTCGCCAATCCACTGAAAAAAAATCTGGCAAACACGCCAGCTGATCTCAAAAAACGAAATCGAAAACGAAAAAAATGATGGGATTGCAGCGCTTTCTACTATATAAACTGTTTTTGTCGTCAGAATGTGACAGAAAAATTGGAAAATTCTGGAAAAGATTTTAAATGGAGAGGAGACAGGAAAGAGGACGGCGACAAAGGAGCCGGACGACTGCAACAGGAGAAGCAGAAGTCCGGCTCTTAGCTTGTTTATGTTATGTTGCTGTTGTGGAATTTAATTCCAAAAAGACTTTATTCATCCTTTTCTCTATCAACATCTACCATGTCTTTAAAATCCAGCATTATATAAACATTCTCCTCCTTCACACCAGTTTTTTCCGTAATTTCTTTCCATCCATATCCCTCGCTGAACATTTTCAGAGCCTCTGCTGCCTGTTCAACCGGAACGCCATCCTTAACCGCAACGGCTCCAGGGAGGCGGAGGGCATATTCTCCTCCCAACACTAACCATGCAGTTCTTGCTACATCCGCGGCAGTATATTTTTTTTCTGCATCATGTTCAATCTCCGCTGCTTCTGCAAAAAATTGATGGATGTGATTTAATTCTGTCTGCGTCGCATCTGCTAGTATATCTTCAATTTTTTCCATTTTTCTTTCGTAATCGCTCATTTAATTTTCCTCTATTTCCTCTAATTTTTTCTTTATAATGTCGATACTTTCATCATTCATCCCGAGATAGTACTGTTGCGTCACACCTATATTTCCGTGCCCCATCATTTTCAACAATAGATGCTGCGGGATGCCGGCATTGGCCATCCGTGAGCCATATGTGTGCCGGAGATTGTGGTACCGGAATTCAATTCCTATTTTTTTTAACTCTCTGGCATGATACTTAAATGAATTACGTGTGTATAATGTTCCATCTAATGAACAGTTAACCAGTTCTGCGGCAGAGATGACAGTTCCGTCAATGTCGATAATGCGGCGGGCTCTAAGCTCTCGCCTTTGTTTTTCCCCCGGCGAGAGTGCGGTGAGCTCTGATCTGATGAGAAGAAGATGGTTGATGAGCGTTTGCGGCATGACAACATTCCGATACGCATTTTTCGTTTTAGGTTTGACGAGTGAGAGGATGCCGTCTATATATTGCTGTTGGCGATCGATCTTTATGTAACCACCTTCAAAACACACATGATCCCATTTTAGCCCGAACGTTTCGTTGATTCTGAGCCCGCAAAATTTACCGATCAGGTAAGCCGTCTCGACTGGTGTACCTGAAAAATACTCATCAAGTTGTTTTAATTCTTCTTTATTATACACCACAATGTCATGTCTTGGTTTATCGCACGGCATCGTGATTCTAGCTTTCTTATCTTCACACAGCTTTGCGTATTGCGATCTGTTTATATAATTATGTCTATAAGCTGTGCCAATGATAACATAGAAGAATTTCAAAAAACCCTCCACATAGCCATACGCATAATCATCGTCCATTAGGTCAGCAAGCCACAGGTTTACTTCTCCAGCAGACAAACTTTTTATATCTCTTTGTCACCACCTCGCGCGAAAATGGTTTTTCCACAAAGATTTTTGTTTACATACTGTACCATACGCTTTTTTCTGACTTTCCGGAATAACGCATTTCTCATAGACCTCTGCTACAGTGCCGTTTTTTAGTCCGTAGCGTTCCGCCTCATTATCTCTGCGACGTTGTAATTCGTTCGCGATTGCCCAGTTCCTCTCTTTTTCCGCAGCAGCAGCTGTTTTCATTATCAGGCCGTTTCTGTCTCTGGTCCGTCTGATATCAAATTGATTTTCGACTCGTGCACGATATCCCCAGTTTCCATCTGGAAGTTGAAAAACTCCTGTACGTTTTTTCATAGCATAAAGCCAATCCTTTCTTTATTTACTTTTTCTTTTCCTTGATTTTGTTTTTTAGATCTTTTTTTTTAGATTTTTTCGAAATTTTGGGGAGAATACTGCGAATTGCGATTTTTAAAACCTTGAAATAAGGAGCGAAAATGTGAATCTTACGGTGAAGAAAAGAAGGAAAAAACCTTGAAAATAGTGCGATTTTAAAGCTCTGAACCTGGATGCAATCCATGATACAGTGCATGAGATGGCCCGCGACGAGGCAAGACATGGTAAGGCATTCGAAGGTCTGCTGAAGAGATACTTTGGCTAATTAAAAATATTTAGAAAAAATTGCTCCATACAATTCTGTAACATGAATAGTATGGGGCTTTTTTTATGTAATAGGAAATTCCGTTGGAATTCCCTATTACATAAAAAGGCACTGTGTGCCAGAAAGCGCAGTTCGCGGAGAGGAATATATAGCGGTGCTATCCGCTCACGCGCGAAAGTGTGCGACAAGCGCATACTTTGTTCTTAGAATGAAAAAAGATTGACAAGTGCTGGGTTAGCGGATAAGGTATAGGATAGGAGGAGAAAGTTGTGTTATGAAGAAAATCAATTTTAATGAAGTCATAAAGGAAATTGTCATTTTGACGGTGGCAGTGGCGATCATTGCAGCTGCAGTTTATTTTTTCCTTGTACCGAGTCATACGTCCGTCAGCAGTATTTCCGGTCTGGGTATTGTCTTGGCGAATTTTGTGCCGCTGCCCTTGTCAGCGATTACTATGATTTTGAATGTAGTACTGCTGATCATCGGTTTTTTGACATGCGGCAGGGAATTCGGTGTGAAAACCGTTTACACCAGTATTATGCTGCCTGTTTTTATCGGTATTTTTGAAAAAGTGTTTGCGGGTTATGATTCCATGACAGGCAGTCAGGAACTGGATGTGATCTGCTATATTCTGGTTGTCAGCGTGGGATTAAGCATTTTGTTTAACCGCAATGCGTCTTCCGGCGGTCTTGATATTGTTGCCAAGATCATGAATAAATATTTGCGGATGGAGTTGGGGAAAGCCATGTCACTTTCAGGCATGTGTGTGGCATTGTCGGCAGCTCTTGTCTATGACAAAAAGACTGTAGTTCTGAGTATTCTCGGCACTTATTTCAACGGCATTGTGCTGGATCATTTTATTTTTGACCACAATATCAAGCGCAGAGTCTGCATTATTACAGAGAAGGAAGAGGCGCTGAGACAGTTTATTATTCATGAGCTGCACAGCGGCGCAACGATTTATGAGGCCATTGGCGCTTATAATAAAGAGAAACACAATGAGATTATCACGATTGTTGATAAGAGCGAATATCAGAAACTGATGGCGTATATCAATCATGAGGATCCGAAGGCCTTTATTACGGTTTATAATGTATCGCATATGCAGTATCAGCCGAAGGTGTGGGAATAGATATTGTCGGGTTTTAAGTTTAAGGGGAACCGGCGATTGATTCCGCCGGTAAAATATAAAGAATAGAGATTACAGGAGGTAATGTTTATGGAGTTTAAAGATGTTGTGTACGGACGCAGGTCGGTGAGAAAATTCAAGGATACACCGGTGGATGACAAAATTTTGGAAGAAATTGTAGATGCGGCCCTGTGGGCACCATCGGGAGTGAATCTCCAGCCATGGTATTATGTGGTTATACGTACACCTGAGAAGATGACAAGATTGAAAGAAATGATGAGCGTTGTTTCTGACAGGGATAGACCGCATCTGGAAGAACGTTTTTCTGCTCACCCGGAAGTTGTAAAGACGACACTTTCGTTCATCAGTACACTTGGCGGGGCGCCTGCGGTAGTACTGGCTTTCAGGGACAAGCCGGATTATACATGGGCCCTTCTGGATGAAGGTGTTGTTCAGAGTGTTGCAGCTTCCATGGAGAATCTGGTTCTCAGTGCCTATGACCATGGTGTGTCCAGCTGTTGGATGACAGCAGCAAACCAGGCTCATATGACAAAGGATCTCAGAGATGAATTTGCACCGGGACATGGTGAACTGGTGGGAATTATAGCTTTGGGATACAATGCAGCGGAGGAGGCGCCAAAGGCACCGAAGAGGAAAGCAGATAAGTTTGTGCTGATCTGACAATCACGTTTGTGACAGAGAGAGTTATTTTGAATTGGCAAATTTATTGTAACTATGGGGCATCCATGGCAATTCTACCACGGAGAGGTGTTGATTTTTAGCTGGTCATGTTATGCTGAAAACGTAAAAAGGAGGATTGCCATGGATACAGTTAAGATTGGAAAATATATTGCCGGAAAGAGAAAAGCCCTTGGAATGACGCAGGCACAGGTGGCAGAGAAACTGGGAATGAGTAACAAGTCCGTTTCCAAGTGGGAGCGGGGCATCTGTCTGCCGGATGTTTCTGTTTATATGGCGTTGTGTGAAATCCTCGGAATATCTCTCAATGAATTTATTGCCGGGGAAGATATTGAACCTGCTGAGGTGGTTCAGAAATCCGAGAAAAATCTGATCCAGGTGACGGAGGATGGAGAACACCGCAAGCGCAAATTGAAAAAAATCATTGTGTTGCTGGCAGTTTTCGGAAGCGTGATGGCGGGGATTCTGATTTATCTGTTGACGTTTAAAAATCAGCCGAGAGTGAATTACATAGAACCGCTGGCACAGGATAGTACAGAGATGAATATTGCCGGTATGCTTTCAGATGCGGATGGCGCTTTTTTATATGATTATGCTGTGGATAAGGAAATTAAAGGTATATCATTTGAATTGGCTGTTTACAAAAAAGGTGTGTTGGAATCCGAAAGCTCGCTGGGAACAATAAGCTGGTCCGAGCTTGAGCAGATTTCGTTAAGAAACGGAATGATTGCGGTTATATCGGATTTTCAGAATTTTAAAGTTAAACTGATTGCTGCCGGTGAAGGAACAAAATTTTCTACGGAATTTAATATTTTGGAGGATGTACAGGGTAGAAATTATTACGGACGATCAGCAAAAAGCATTGATGAAGGGAAAACAACGATTCAGCCCGGAAAAGAAATAGGCATATTGGCTTTGTATTATGCAAAAAACGCGTTGAGTGTGACGCCATTCTCAGATATTGGAAATGGAAATATGGACAGCTGCAATGATGAGGTTTATTATCTGACAGTGAAATTCGAAAAAGACGATGATGCCTTGAATTGAGAAATAAAATGCAGCGTATAATATAAGTGAGTGAACTAGTAGTGCAATGAAGGTGCAGCGTATTTTGGACGCTGCATTTTTCTTTGTAGAAATAAATATTTTCTTTGGAAGATTGGCTGGTGAAAGAATTGAATGTTGCAAAAATGATATTATAGATAATAATTTATATTGCAAAAATGATAGAATCTCAGCTGATATGTTATACTTAATTTAGCTGATGATAGAATGACATACATGGGAGGTATACGATGAAACAGACACAGAATAATTCATTTGACAGCCAGCAGGTACTTTCAGTCATTGAGCAGTACAGTACGGCACTGGATTTGTTGGATGCGTATGACCATCAGACGATGGAAAGACCAAAAGGAAATGAAGCCGCATATGTATTAACTTATGAGGAATGTATGCATGTGATCGCCTGTATGCGGTTTGGCAAAGAATCGGATCTTTTCGGCAAGGAAAAAGACGACTCTTTTAAAGGAAGTATCGGAAACATTTATCAGTCTTTTGCAGGCATGGAAGTTTATCCGACGTTGGAAGAGAAAGCGGCGCATTTGCTGTATTTTGTGACAAAGAATCATAGCTTTTTCGATGGCAACAAGAGAATTGCAGCGGCGATGTTCTTGTATTTTCTTGATAAGAATGGTGCACTGTTTGACAATGGTCAGAAGACAATTGATGATCATACACTGGTAGCGCTGACGATTATGATTGCTGAATCCAGACCGGATGAGATGGAAATGATGATTACGGTTGTTATGAATTGTATGAAAAAATAAGAACTGCCTTTTACGGAACAGGTCAGTATTGTGGATGTTTTTACTGATTTATCCGTATGGATGGGTATTAGAAAAGTGAGGAATTATTATGAAACAGGAAACAATAGACAGAATTAGAAAGTTTACAGAAGACAGGGAGTGGGAGCAGTTCCATTCTCCGGGCAATTTGGCAAAATCCATAGTCATTGAAGCGGCAGAATTATTAGAGTGTTTTCAGTGGAATGATAAGGAGTATGATTTGCAGCATGTAAAAGAGGAATTGGCAGATGTGATGGTGTATTCCCAGAATCTGTTGGATGCTCTTGGATTGGACGTGGATGAAATTATCAATATGAAGATGACAATGAATGAGGCAAAATATCCAGTGGAGAAAGCAAAAGGCAGCGCAAAGAAATATAATGAGCTTTAAGAAGGAAGCGGGCTGAAATAGTGTGTTATGGCGGCCACAGTGCCTTATCGGGATGGAGATAATCCGAAAGAGCAAACCGCTTTATATTATTCGAAAATGGTGGGGAGAAAACAATGCAGACTTATACATATGTATCAAAAGGGAAATTTGAATTAAGAGAAAAATCGAAACCGGTAATCATGCATGAAAGGGATGCTATCGTAAAGGTAACGCTTGCGAGTATCTGTTCCAGTGATTTGCATATCAAGCATGGAAGTGTTCCACGTGCAGTTCCGGGAATTACTGTTGGTCACGAGATGGTTGGAATTGTTGAAGAAGTTGGAGGTGCTGTTACTCATGTTAAACCGGGAGACAGAGTAACAGTAAATGTGGAGACATTTTGTGGTGAATGTTATTTCTGTAAAAAAGGTTACGTCAATAACTGTACTGACCAAAATGGCGGTTGGGCTCTTGGCTGTCGCATCGATGGCGGTCAGGCTGAGTATGTGCGTGTGCCGTTCGCAGATCAAGGTTTAAACAAGATTCCAGATGAAGTTACAGAGAGACAGGCATTATTCGTTGGAGATGTTCTGGCTACCGGCTACTGGGCAACTCGTATTTCTGAAATTACAGAAGATGACACAGTACTGATCATTGGTGCAGGTCCTACAGGAATCTGTACATTGCTTTGCGTTATGCTGAAGAATCCAAAGCACATTATCATGTGTGAGAAAGACGAAGAACGTATTCAATTTATTAATAAGCATTATCCAGATGTACTTACTGTTTCCCCGGAAGAATGCGAGAAATTTGTTAAGAAAACAAGTGATCATGGCGGAGCAGATGTTGTTCTCGAAGTTGCCGGAGCAGAATCAACGTTTCGTCTTGCATGGGAGTGCGCAAGACCAAATGCAATTGTAACAATCGTTGCACTTTATGATAAAGCACAGAGTTTACCGCTTCCGGATATGTATGGCAAAAATCTTATTTTTAAAATCGGTGGAGTGGACGGATGCGACTGCGATGAGACATTGAAACTGATTGCTGACGGAAAGATTAATACAGAACCACTTATTACGCATACCTATCCTCTAAGTAAAATTGAAGCGGCTTATGATCTCTTCGAGAATAAGAGAGATGGTGTTATAAAAGTAGCTGTTGAGTGTTGGCATTAGTTGTTATCGCAGCACTTCTGACATTTCTTTTACCAAAGGGATTTTACGAAACATAGGATATTTTATTGCACTTGATAATTGGGAGTGATTTATGATGAAATTAATTCAGAATATTGATGTTTATGCCCCACAGCATCTGGGGAAAAAAGATGTACTTACAATCAATGATAAGATTGTCAAGATTAAAGATGCAGGTTCTATATCCGCAGAAGGATTTCTTTCTGAGGCAGAAATGATCAATGGAGAGGGGTTACTTTTAACTCCGGGATTCATTGACTGTCATGTTCATGTACTTGGAGGCGGTGGCGAAGGTGGATTCGCCAATCGTACTCCGGAAGCAACTATGGAAGGACTTACGAAGTTTGGAGTAACAACAGTTGTTGGCTGCCTTGGAACGGATGGAATCGGTCGTGATATGTGTGCACTGGTTGCAAAGACAAAAGGATTGAATGAGCAGGGAATGTCTGCATACTGTTATACAGGCAGTTATCAGATTCCGGTTCACACGTTGACGGACAGTATTGTCAAAGATATTATGATGATTCAGGAAATCATTGGAACCGGAGAAATCGCGATTTCTGATCATCGTTCTTCACAGCCGACTTTTGAGGAATTTGCGCGTGTCGTTGCGGATACAAGACTTGG
>OLNC01000504.1_pt1 | contig 37363 bp, 47 predicted proteins | sample 1672011 | NCBI WGS metagenome assembly OLNC01 (sample SAMEA3136636, study PRJEB25190) | human gut metagenome | biome: human gut; feature: human-associated habitat; material: faeces | place: Austria | collected 2013
TGAAGTAGGAATGAAACATAAAGGTTTATAACTTTTTATAAGTTTTCAGTAACGGATATTGAATTGTTGTTTTGAAATGCTTCAAGGTATGGAGTGTGGGACTTCGGAATATATGTTATAATGAAATCGATTAAGATAAATATTAAAGCTTTGGAAAGGATGAAAATAAATGAATCAATCAAAATTGAAATTAACTACGATAATTGCATTGACAGCATTTACAGTTGCTGTGGTTCCAGTTTGTTTACAGAGAAAATCTGCGAATGCAGCTTCGAAATATACTTATAAAAAAGGCTTTACTTATGAGAAGATTTCTCCGAATATTGAAAAGAGGATCACGGGAAAATCTTATCGGAAGAATAATAATATTAAATTGTCTGATTTAAGATATGTACAGGTTCTTCATTATGGTTTTGATGGGAAGGTAAAAGAGGGTGAGTTGATCGTTAACAAGAAGATAGCGAAGAAAACGGTCAAGGTCTTTTATGCTCTTTATCAGAAGAAATACAGAATTGAGAGAATGAGATTGATCGATGATTATGGTGCGAATGATGAGAAGTCTATGGCTGCAAATAATACCTCTGCGTTTAATTATCGTGTGATCAGTGGAACGACGAAACTTTCCAACCATTCTTATGGAATGGCTATCGATATCAATCCAAGGATCAATCCGTGGGTCAAAGGAAATAAGGTATCACCGGCAAATGGTAAGGTGTATAAACAGAGAAAGACGTCTAAATGTAAAGGAAAATATAAAAGATATATGATCCATAAGAATGACACAGCTTATAAGATCTTTAAGAAATATGGATTCAGCTGGGGTGGTAAGTGGAGAAGCTCTAAGGATTATCAGCATTTTGAAGTGAATAAATAGAAATGATTAACTATTGATTCTGGAAGGTTGTTGGCTATAACATGTATTGGTTTAAAGATTTAACATAATTGAACTGCGAATATATGTTTATCAATATATAATTAATAAAAGAAAGGAGGCAGTAGGAAGAGATGAAGAATCTAAATATTCCTGTTGGGATTTCGGATTTTGAGAGAATTCGAGAGTTGAATTATTATTATGTGGACAAGACCGGATTGATCAAGACGTTGTTACAGGGTGAGATGGATCAGGTGACGTTGATTACGCGGCCTAGGCGGTTTGGAAAAACGATGGCGATGAATATGTTGAACAGTTTTTTGGATATCAGGAAAGATAGCAGACATTTGTTTAAAGGACTTGAGATATCTGATGAGGTCGAGATTTGTGAGAAATGGATGAATCAGTATCCGACATTATTTTTGTCTTTTAAGGATGTAGATGGAACTACATTTGAGAATGCGTTTAATTTTTTGAAATTTATTATATCTGAAGCATGTAAACAACATGTATACTTGTTGGATAGTGATGAGATAGATGAAGGGGATAAACTGGTATTTCAAAAATTAAAGACTTGTAGTGCAAGTATGATGGAAATTCAAAGTTGTATATTAAGAATTACCAATATGCTGAAAAGTTATTATAAAAAGCCAGTGATCCTTTTAATTGATGAATATGATGTTCCAATTGCAAAAGCAAGTAGTAATGGTTACTACAAAGAGATGTTAGAAATTATGAAAGGTTTGCTTAGTACAGCCTTAAAAGATAATTCCTCATTAAAGTTTGCAGTCATCACAGGATGCCTAAAGATTGCCAAAGAAAGTATTTTCACTGGAACAAATAACTTTGTATCAGATACGATTTCATCCACAAGATACAATGAATATTATGGATTTACACAACAGGATGTAGATAAGCTTTTAGCAGATGCGGAGATTGAAGAGAAAGCGGAGCTGATTAAAGAATGGTATGATGGATATAATTTTGGAGAGTTTGAAGTATATTGTCCATGGGATGTCATGAATTATCTAAGAGATCTTCAAAATGATCTGAATGCAAGACCAGTCAGCTACTGGAAGAATACCAGTGATAATGCGATCATTCGCTCCTTTATTGATTATACGGGAGCTGCTATACGAAAAAAACTAGAAGTATTGATCGCAGGTGGAAGCATCTGCCAGAAAATAGAAGAAGACCTCACATATGATTATCTACATTCATCAGAAGATAATTTATGGAGTATTCTCTATCTTACTGGATATCTTACAAAAGTCGGAGAACGTGATAAGGATGGTCAGATAGAATTAAGAATTCCAAACAAAGAAGTAAAAGAAATTTTCGAATCAACCGTAAGGAAATGGTTTGAAGACAGTGCAAGAGTTACGAATCGGAAAGATTTATTTGATGCAGTGTGGAACAAAGATGCGGATAAGGCAACAAAAGAAATCAGCACATTACTGCGAATGACGATCAGTTATTATGATTACCGAGAAAATTTCTATCATGCATTTCTTGCAGGAATCTTTGCAGGAGCAGGTTATAGTGTAGAGTCGAATAGAGAGCATGGAGAAGGACGAAGTGATATTGTAATCTACAATGATGTAACAGGACAAGTTGCAGTATTTGAAGCAAAGTATTCAAGAAAATTAGAAGATTTGGAAAAAGACTGTCAAAAGGCGTTAGATCAGATCAACACAAAGATGTATGCAAAAGAGTTTGAAGATGCTTATGAGGAAGTATTGTGTTATGGAATTACTTTTTATAAAAAGCGGTGTTTGGTGAAGAGTAAATAGAATAAGAAATGAAAAAAAGCTCCACAAGGATGAACTTTGTGGGGCTTTTGTTGTATCTAAGATTTCAATTCAACTCCGCAATCCGGCTAACTCCAACATAGATCTCACTGATCTTATACCAAGTAGGGTAATCAACAATTCCAGTCTGTGGCAGTCCAAAAATATTCTGGAATTTCCGAACAGCATTCGCAGTAGATTCTCCATAAACACCATCCACAGCGATCGTAGGCAGAGAAGGATAATCTTTAGCAATACGATTCAATTGTTGTTGTATTTGTCGAACCTTATCTCCTCTGCTGCCGATCGTCAGATCATATCCCGGCCAGGAAGAAGGAATTCCTGAAATCTGTTCTGCGGTATTGATGTACATACTCTCTCCATAATAATATCTCAGGATTTCAATCGGAGCATATCCCTGATCGCCTAAGTATTTAGAACCCCACTGCGTCATCCTTTTAGCAAGTACATATGAACTTTAATAAATCGCATAAATAAGCCATTTCTAAGCTATACAGAAGTATAATAATAAATGTCAATCAGCTTGTTTTCACGGTCAAATACAATTTTTTTCACGATTGATCGTATGGCAGCATACTTTTCATCCTTATTGCATTGATCTGATGTAAGTATATTATACACCCCACGGATTCGATCTGGCATATCAATTACTTCTGGTTTTTGCTCTTCTTGCTTCTGAATTTCCACTGATAATTTTTCACGATCCTTTTTCAGTTTCAATTTGTTTTCTTTATACTCTTCTAATGTATCGATGCCGCTTTGATAAGCTTCTTTGATTCTATCTTCTTTTGCATCTAATTTTTTTAATTGTGATTTTAATATATCAAGATCATTTGTAACGGATTCAGGAGGAATATATTCACATTCAATCGATGATTTATTCATATCTTCTTCAAGTGCAGAAAGAACTAATGGAACTAATTTCTTTTCTGAAATACCATGACTGACAAGACATTTCCCTTTTACGTAACGATAACACTGAAAATTTGTGTATATACGGCCATATCGTTTATCTCTATGAACCGACGTTGAAAGAGAAGCACCACAAGAAGAACATTTTATTAAACCAGACAACCAATGTCTTTTTTGTGTAATTGGCTTTCCACCACGTGGACGATATTCTGTTTTGATACGATCATTAGCAAGGGTCCAGATTTCTTCTGAAACGATTGGTTTAATATTTCCTTTTCTTATGATCCATTCACTTTCTGGTTTTATCTCTTTATTGCTTGAATCTGAATAATTCCATCTTAAGTATCCCTTATAAATTGGATTTTGTAAGATATATTTTATCCCACGTGCTTCAAATTCTCTCTTGTTTCGAGTTTTATATCCAAGGCTATTAAGATGTCGAGCAATCTCATAAAAACCCATTGTGCTTGATGTGTAGAGCTTGAATATAGTCCTGACAATAGCAGCTTGATCTTCATCAACGATTGGTGGCACACCTTTTTGAATTACACGATATCCAAGAGCAGGAGAAGCTTGGAAATTTCCACGTAATGCATTTTCTGTCATTCCTCTTGTCACATCTTCGGCCAACTGGATAGAATAAAATTCATCTGTCCATTCGATAATTCTTTCAATCAGACCACCATAAATATCTTCTGTAATTGTTTGTGTGATACTGATTACATCAACATTACATTTGTTTCGTAACATTGATTTGTATACAATACTTTCTTCTTGATTTCTTGCAAAACGGTTAAATTTCCAGACGAGAATAGCTTCAAATGGAGAACCTTGTTTTTGCTTTGCAAGAGAGATCATACGCATAAAATCGTTACGTTTTTCAGCCTTTTTACCGCTTATACCAATGTCCATAAAAATATACTCTTCTGGAAGAATATAATTATGGCGATCACAATATTCTCTAATAAGACGTAATTGGGCATCGGGGGACAATTCTTCTTGCATATGAGTGCTTATTCTTATGTATGCAGCAACAATTTTAAAAATATTTTTTTTGATAATATCACCTCATTTTATTATATAGAACACATGTTCTGTTCAGAAGTAAAAAATAAAAAAGCTAAAGAAATTTAAGCTTTACAAGTTCTGGAATCACATTTAGATATGCAGCAATTTGATCGACTGTTTTTCCTTGATATTCAATTAATATTTCATCAGACAATAATAACTCGGCAGCAAATTTATTTGCTTCGATTTCAAAAGTATTTTTACTATGTAAAGTATAGTTCTTTACGAAACTACAATTTATTTTTGGATGCTGAATAGCATGACCTAATTCATGTGCTGCAACAATTCGATGAATATGATCATCTTCGATAGATGAGTTTAAAAATATACACCGAGATCGTTGCAGGTACATATAACAGCCTAAACGATTACCCAGAGGAACATCAAAGCGTTCGATTTCAAGATAATCAATCAGATCATAAGGATTTGATGTATTGTATTTCTTTTTTAGCTTTTTTACATTATCTTTTATTTTGTCATTCAGGTAGATCACTTCCTTAGTTTTGTCAGACTCTGACAAAATATTTTATTATGTACTGATATTTCATGAAATTAATATAGTTTATAGTAATGCATATGTCAATTGTATTGTACAAATATGAGAAATAACAATACATAAATTGACAAGATGAAAATAAAATATTATAATAATCACAAGTTAATCGAAGTGCATAGCACAAACGATTAACATTGATTAGATTAAAAAGAACATATAATTTTAAATGTTCTAAAACAACGTGGTTAACGAACTAAAAAGAAAAGATGGAAAAAGATTAGTGATGTTTCTGGTGATTTACCAGAAAAGGTTTGCTAATCTTTTTCTGCGTTTTCAAGAAAATCTAAAATCATAACACAACGTTTAAAATTGGTTGACTTCATTATCTCTTCTTTTGAATCAGTCGAGTCCATCTCGAATAATGATTTACAAAGAAATCTTAAATTATCAGTTGATAGCACAGAATAATTTTTTAAAACGATGCCAGACTTTTTATTGATAGTCTCTTCTTTTTCCATTAAAGCTATAATATCTTCTACTTTTGATAAAGATGGTATTTTCTTTAAGGTCTTAGAGATATTTTTACTGTAAATCTTGTCTATTGAATTATGGCTTTCCATATATTTGTAAAGATGTGACTCTTCGGTTGGACGCACATCACTATTTGAAACGTATTTATAAACTGGTAAGAGCCTTGTTGTTGGGATTGATTTAAATCTTGATGAACACATTTCCACAGGATCAAATTTTTTATTATCATAAATGATATCTTCAAAAATCTGATCATCACTAAAAATACCATAGCCAACAGAATTTAATACAGATTCTTTATAACCAATAGCAACAGCCAGAGGTTTGGCGGACAAATCGAGCTGATCCAGATCATCAATTCCTACAATAATAGATTCAGCTTCAGGAGATGAAGCACTTTCATCTACAATTTTTTTGACAATCTTTTTAGTTTCACGAATTTTCTTTGGAGAAATACCAGGTGTAATTTCATTTAAAATTTTAAATACTTCAAGAAAATTATCAGTTGCTATTTCTGTAATAGGGATGCTATCCCCTTTTTTAGTTGTGATAATACGACTAATTTCATTCAAATTTTTCTGGTCTTTCTTGTAACTTATAAAAATAAAATGTTCTTCAATGCTTTCTAATTCTTTAGATGTTAGGCAAGATAAAAAATCAGTGATAATTGATTGTATATCTTCATCGGTAAAAGAATAACCCATAAAAATAATTGGTGATTCAGAAAACAAGATTAGTAATTTTGCAATAAATAATTTTCTAGAGTCATTAAATTCATCGTAATCTTTATCAGTGATCATAATAGTATCAGCATCATTTGCTGAGCCATGAATTTTATATATTTCAGCAATGTTATAACTATCTTTAGAAAATAACTCATGTTGTCTTGTAAAAACTGTGTAGTCATCAGGAAAAATGAAATTCTCTAGAAATAGGTCATAATTTGTTGTAATAACAGCGGAAATTTTATTTTTTAATTTTTTAAATTCTTCTAATTCTTTTAGTAATTTTGGATTAGTATTAAGACGCATTTTCTTGAAATAATTAGCAAGAAACATTTTGTATGGTGATATTCCACGTTTTACCCAACTTGGGTTACGAGGACTACCAACTCTTAATTTTATTTTACGATCAAAGAAAGCTTCGTTGTATTGTTTCTCGATGATAGTTCCAAGAGCGGTATTTATTTCGAAATCTGATAAACCATCTCTCTTAAATTGATCTACATATTTACGAAATTGAAAAGGATCATCACAAAACTGTGAAAAAGATAATTCAAGCAGTTCGCTCCAATTTGGATATTTCCAAAGATATCTTTTTGAAATACCAGATCCAATAAATAATACGGGCATTTTATTGCTATGAGCAATTTTATGTAAAATTGTATCCATGTACTATACTCCTATGTAAGAATGCTTTGTCAGAGTCTGACAAAAATTATTAAGATTCAACTTCAAGCATTTCAAAAAATGTGTTTTCTGAAATAATTTCAATATCTTGTCCATCTAATTTTAATTTTTCGGCTTTCTTTTGCTTAGAACTTTTTCCATCCTTGATTGAAGGACAGTAATCGTTGTTACCTAGTACAAGATAATTTGTCTTTTTAGTCACAGAATTAGCTACGATACCACCAAGATCAACAACAAGTTGCATGGCATCTTTTCGCTGCATATTTTCCAATTTCCCAGTAAAGCAACAAACCTTTTGATAGAAAGGATGCAATTCATTAAAACAAGTATTAGAAGTAGTTATTGAATTGACGTCAATTCCTTTGTGATATCTCTTTGATGTTTCGGTAAATTTCTGTAAATATCCATATTCATTGATCATTGAATCGTACAATTTCTTAAACAATTCATATGTTATTTTGCAGTCGGCCAAAGAACGGTGTGATTCCAAAACATTAATATTATAAAAATCAGCCATGTCAGACAGTCTATGATGAGATAAATCTTTGTGTAATCTTCTAGAAATCCTTAGAGTATCAACAAAATCATTATTTAGTTCCTTACCCAATTGCTCTGAAATATTATCGTATAAGAAATTTATATCAAAATTAACATTATGCCCAACTAAAATATCATCAGATATAAATTCAATGAAATTCTGTAAAACTTCTTTTGTTGCTGGAGCAGAGTCTAACATTTCATTTGTTATATGTGTTAAATTTGATATGTATGAATCAATGTAATAATATTTATTTCCATCATTATCAATCAGGAAATCACCTTCATCAATATCTTCATCATATTCAATTAATGGAGGTTTTACTAAAGAAGAAAATGTTGATTCAATGGAATTATCAACAACTTTGATGGCACCAATTTCAATGATGGAATCAAAAGTAGGATCTAATCCAGTTGTTTCAATATCGATTACAGTATAATTTTTAGGGAAATCTAAAAGACTTTTACCTTTATTACGTTTTTTCTTTTTATAATTAGAATTTTCAACAGAGAAAGATCCTGTTGTTTCATCAAATGAAATAGTTATTGGCATAGCATCCTCCTATCTTTGTCAGACTCTGACAAAATTATTTGTATTTATTAGGTGTATACTTTTCTTTATTTTTCTTTTTAATTCTTCGTAAAGCTATTTCCATAGCGTCAAGAAGCAGATCAGCATCATCATCAGTGACTTCAATCCCATTGTAATTCAATTCGCCAGCTTGATTATTTGTTATTTGATCTTTGAGCATATCGAGAGTTTTTGCGATGTTTTTCTCGTCTCTTGGTGTTAAATCAAATTTATATTCAGAACTTGAATTTTCGGTAAGATATTCAGTACTCACATCGAGAGCAGTTGCTAATTTTTTTATCATATCAGGACTTGAGCCTGTCGTATAGCCACGTTCTAAATTAGAAATAACTTGACCAGATACCCCTACGAGTTTTCCGAGATCAGATTGCCTTAAATGTTTATTAGTACGAGCTTCTTTTAATTTTGTACCAAAACTCAAATAATCACCTCCTCCTATTGTTATTTTAACACAAAATAACGAAAAACGATAATTATTAACGGAATATTTTAAAAAAACGTTAAAAATACTTGACATTAACGGAAAACGATAATATAATCAAATTACAAAATAACCGATTGCGTTAATACAAGGAGGTGATAACTTGGACAAGACAATAGAAAGAATAGAGCAAATACGAAAGGAACAAGGAATTAAAAAAGGTGTATTCGCTGAAAATATTGGAATGTCCGCAATGGCATATTCAAGATTATCAAATGGTCAATCTAAATTAACGGTTGAAACATTAATTCGTATAGCCCAATATCTAAAGATAGATGATTTTAATATTTTTTTAAAATTTAATTAACGGATTACGTTAATTATAATAACAGATAATCGGCAATATGACCAGTAACCAAAACTACCGATTTCATTGCTAAATCAGTAGCGGAAGTACCAGGAGGTGAGAAGAATGAGAAATATGCATTTAGTTGATGATTTTAAAATGGAAAAAGTCACTATGAAAGTGCTCCAGGTTATGGAAAAAGAAAAAATGACATTAGCAGAAGTGGAAAAATTTCCAAAATATTTAGAAATAGCGATTAAGAAAAACAGTGAACTGAATGAAAAATCAAAACAATTCACTGTAAATGAACATTTGTTTTAGTTCTCTAACATTTTCAAAAATTCTTGAAAAGATTTTTCGTAATTTGCAATAAATTCCTGAGGTGTAATATCAATGTCTGGATGCAAATCACGAATTAACTCAAAAGCTAAAGCTAGATCATGAGCTCTTTGATCATTATTCATATGCAAAACTCTTTTCATAAAACTCGGACATGCCAGTGTCCTGTAAGTAAAGTATATGAAAAGAGTAATAAATTGACAAGGAGGAGGGAAAACAATGAGCAAAATGACAATAATCCCAATTTGCTGGATGCTAATCATGTGTAGCTTAGGAGGCAGAAGATAGAAGGAGGTAAAAAATTATGAATATACAAGATGCAACAAGAGAAGCGTTAAGAAATAACAAATATATTCGTAGAAAATCTACAGGAAATAGCGGAGCACGGATAAAACCAACAAATACATATGACTGTTGCTTGTTGATTGTTTTAGAAAAAGACAATCAGCAAGGAAGATGTTGGAATCCAACAGCGGATGATCTTATGGCAAATGATTGGATTATAACAGAGGAATGAAGTTTACAAGAAAATTGGCGATGGATGAAAGAGTATTTACAGGAAGATTTTCCATAGTTGCTATTGCTAAGTCAGATAATTCACAAAAATAAATTGTGTCATCTGCGTAGAGATTATTGAGATATTTATTACGTCCCAGTTCTCTTAATGAATCTTCAAGATCACTTAAAATCCAGTCATTAAACAAGGTTTTTTGTAACTCTTGTGCAGATGGGAAAAGTTTGGCTTTAGATTTAGAAATGCCATTTTTACGTTGATGTGAAAACTCTTTGTACAGTTTGTATAAAACGATTTTTGAATCTTTGGATAACATAAAAACTCCTTTATTAAAAATAATATGACACTTTTGTTTAAGTAAATTATAAAAAAGGAACATGAAAATAGCAAGTTAACAGAATAAAAATATGGAGGGAAATACCATGAAAACAAAAGAAATATCCCTGTACGAATTAGCTGACAGAATGGGAACAGCACACAGGGTAGAAGTCCTTACTACATACAGTCAATTAAAAGAAAGATCATCAACATATGGAACTTTAAGAGATAAGATAGACATTTTTATAGACAATTTAGAAATGCACCAAGGTGCTCAGTATGCTCAAACAGTAAAAATGGATCTCTTAACACTCTACAAGGAAGAAATCAAGAGATTAAAGATAAAATAAGCAACCTGTACAACCAGTACAGCATAAACATATAAAAACCAAGGAGGTATAAAACTATGGCAGAAAAAAAGAAGAAAAAAGAAGAGTTTAGAGTTCGCAAGTTCTTAGATGGAAAAGAGATCAAAGAATTTACCCCAGAACAGAAATATGACATGGCAGTAAGAGCGATCAGAGCGATCGGTGGAAGAGTAGTTACTAGATAGCTAAGCCATACAAGATAAATTACAGGTGTTTTTTGAACTTCATCCGTTCTTAAAATGGACCAACATTACCCCTTACAAACTGCCCAATAATTAATTCGAACTTTTATCTACCCTACAATTACATATTGTTTTATATACATAGAGCAGAACTACATTTTTCGCTAATGGGTGGAGTTCAAAAAGCACCTGTAAGAAAGGAAACAAAATGAAAAATATATATCAGACAGCAAGAGAAGCCGCAGGAATCACACAAGAAAGAGCGGCGGAGCTGATCGGGCTCTCGGTTGAAAGTATCAGATCTTATGAAACAGAAAAGAGAGTCCCGTCAGACGAAACAGTGATCAAGATGATTGAGATCTACAACGCAAATTATCTTGCGTATCAACATTTGAAACTCAAAACGCAAGTAGGAAATGCATTTCTTCCAGATGTTCACGAAGTGCCATTATCAAATGCAGCGTTAGCATTGATACATAATCTTCATAGCTGTATGGAAGAACAAGAAGAAATCATAGCGATCACGATGGATGGGAACATATCGCAAGAAGAATTGACAGAATGGCAGAGAATCATGAAAAAATACGATGATCTGTATACAGCGATTCTGGAGATACAATTTTCAAAAAAATAAGGCACTCAAATGAGTGCCTGATCCTCGAAAAGTTCGAAGATACATTTTCAAATCCAATTAAAGTGTATCATTATCAATCGGATTTTTCAAGGGGATAAAAATGCAACGTAAATATACAGACAATACAACAGATTTCACAGAACCATTTTGGGACAACCTGTGTCAAAGATGTAAGAAACGTTTCTGGTCCGTATCTTTGGACTGTGCATGTCCAGAATGCGGAAATGTAGAACTGTATATTTTAAACGAATCAAAACATTTAAAACATGATTCGAAAGAACTTGAAAAATTTCACAGAAAGATAATGGAGGAAGATTATGAAGACATTAACGGTAATGAATTATAAAGGTGGAGTTGGAAAGACTGCAACAGCGGTTAACGTTGCGTATGATCTAAGCGAGAAGGGATACAAAACTCTACTGATCGACTGTGATCCACAAGGAAATGCATCATATTTTTTCGGAAAGTACGATGAGACAAAGAAGAGTATTACAGGAGTATTGAACGGTGATTATGAGTTAGAAAAAGCAATCAGACGTACAAAATACAAGAATCTGGATATCATCCAGGCGGATAAGAACTTGGAGATAGTAGACATATTTAGTCCGACAGAGTTGCAATATCAATTAAAGAAGGTAGAACATCGTTATGATTTTGTTATTTGCGACTGCCATCCGACTTTTGATACATATACGCAATGTGCTTTGAATGCGGCAGATCTGTGCATTGTACCAGTGAAGTTAGACAGAAATTCAATCAACGGATTAGCGTTGTTTGACGAACATTTCCAAGAAGTTCTTGATTATAATCATAACAGCGAATACAAAGTATTAATGACGATGTGGAGAGATACGAAAGCAAATAAGCAAGGATTACTAGAAATCGTAAACAAACATCAGTATCCATTGTTTCAGAGCATGATCAGAAACTCAACGGCGGTGGACGAAGCTACTTACAAGCGAAAACCTTTACGAAAATGTGCAAGCAGAAGCAACGCATGTCTTGACTACCTAGACTTGACAGATGAGCTGATCAAGGAGGTGCAGTGATGAATATGGATGATCTTTTAAAGAACATAGGACAAAAGAATATACAAGAGAAGAAGAAAACAGCACCAAAAGTACAGATGATCCATTACAGTAAACTAAAACCAAATCCAGATAACTTTTATGAGACACCAGACATTGAAAAGCTTGCGGCTGCGATCAGGCTCGCAGGAGAGATTAAAAATCCTTTACGAGTCCACAAAACCGACATCGATGAGTATGAAGTGAATGAAGGACATAGAAGACGTTTAGCAACAATTTATAATGTCGAACAGATGGGATTAAAAGAATTTGAGTTTGTTCCTTGTGTCGTTGAGAAAAATGATACAACGATAGAGAAAATTAACCTGATTCTCAGCAATTCAACACAGAGAGAAAGAACAGAATACGAGAAGATGCAAGAAGCGGACAAGCTTCGTAAGTTATTAGATAAATACGCAAAAGAAAATGAGACAAAGATATCTTCTACAGATATGAGAAAGCTGATTGCAAGTATATTAGGAGTTTCTGGAACAAAGGTTGCACAGTTGGAAAGTATCAACAGGAATCTTGTTGATGATGCAAAAAAGAAATTTGAGAAAGGCGAGATCCCAGTATCGGTAGCAAACGAGATGGCATCATTACCAGAAAAGATACAGGAAGATTTATCAAGCAATGATGATATTAAGTTATCTAAAGTAAAAGAAATCAAAGAGGATTCCAAAACATGGACAAAGTGCAGATACGATGAATCAAAACGGTGTCGAGTAAATCTTGTCCAGAAGTACCCTAAATACTTAAAAACAGAAGGTCCTTGTCCTGGATGTTGTAGGATTTGCAATTATGTGAAAACTTGTCGATACCATTGTGAAAATTTAGAACACAACAAGAATAAAATATCAGAATCACAAGCAGAAATACCAAGATGTGCATATGATGACACGATAGAGTGTCACATTGCTGAAACAATTAAAAAGTATAAGCCAAACAGAAATATTGCGGAATGCCCTGGGTGTTGTAATCTGTGTTCATATACAGATACATGTGGACATGTTTGTGCAAAACTACGAGAAAGTGTTGATAAAATGCTGACAGAAAAGGATTTAGATAAAATAACTTTCACATTTCAGGACGTAAAATTAGCACTAAGTTGGGTAAAGAAACAGATTCCACAGACGAAGCAAAAAGATGAAGAAACAGCTGTAAGGATAAAAGTAATGTCTGAGGCATTAAAAAAATATTTAAAAGAAATGATGGTGGTAATTGATTATGAAAAGTAGCTTTTTAATTTACCACGAATATAGAGAAGCACTAGAACTCTTGACAGACGAGCAACGTGGACAACTTCTTATGGCACTGATTGACTATTCAGAGGCTGGAAAACTTCCAAAGCTTGATGGAGTTGCAATGATGGCTTTTACATTCATAAGAAGCCAAATGGATCGTGACTTAGAAAAATATAATAATCGTTGTAAAACCAGTCGGGAAAATGGGAAAAAGGGCGGAAGACCTAAAAAAATAAACAAAAATGAAGAAAGTGAAAACCTAGAAAACCAAACGGTTTTAAAAAAAACCGAAAAAAACCCAGAAAACCCGATAAAGATAAAGAATCATGATAAAGAAAAAGATATAAATAAAAATACTATGTGCAAATCTAAAGCAGATGCACTGTTTGAGAGAGTTTGGCAATTATACCCAAAAAAACGTGGGAAAGGGCAAGTCTCAGAGGCTAGTAAGAGGCGTTTACTTGATATCGGCTTTGAAGAATTAGAACGTGCCATTAACCGATACAAGGCGGACCTAGATCTTGAAGACTGGAGAAAACCCCAAAATGGCAGCACGTTTTTTAACTCAGGGTATATAGATTACTTGGATGCTAATTACGAAAAGCCGCAAGAAGTTAGACAGAAAACACCAGGAAAATTAGATTGCCAGAGAGATTATGATTTCAATTCGCTAGAACAACAGCTGCTTAGAAAACAGCAGGAAGGAATGTAACGATGGGAACTAAGAGAAAATATGCATCTTCTAAGGCAATAACGAAGAATCCGATCAGTTTCGAAATGGTTGAAGAAAAAATAAAAGCTATGCAGCCAGGAAGAAAAATAAAAATATGGGTGCACGTAACAAAACACAGGATAACGAAAATCCGTATCGGATTGTAAAAGGAACTGTTGTAAAAATATACGAGAATCACATACAGATTTTTGTAAAAACAAAAAGAGGAGCAAAGTATAACGAGTGCTTTTTGAAACGAGATTTATATCACTGGAAGTTTGAAGTTAGATAAACGAAAAAAGAGACAAGAACTCAACGAAAAGTTCAATGCCTCGTAACAAGTATATCATACGCAGGAGGTATTGAACAGTTGGAAATTACTTTTGATGATGCAAGAAAAAGACTTAAGCAAATCCGTTGGATGGATAATGAGATTGATGCTCTGATTGAAGATAAAAAAGGATACATGGATTTAGCAACGAAGACAACAAGTACCACGGACGGCGCTGGTATACATGGATCAGGAGAAAACGACAAAATGGCGTCGATCATAGCAAAGATTGCCGATATGGAAAATGAGATCTATGCAAGAATTGATGGATTGGTGGATTATAAAAAACAGATATCTTGCATTGTACACCAGATTGAAGACAAGGAGTGCCAGAAGATCATTACTCTTAAATTTTTCAGGTATATGCAAATGACAGATGTTGCAAAAGCAATGAACATGGACCGAAGTACCGTGTATAGAAAATACAATAAGGGAATTGAAGAGGTACGAAGAATTTTGTCAGAGTCTGACAAAAAATAAATAATATCCTGCGGCTTAAATGTTTGACTGATGGAACATGTAAACAAATTTGTCGTTTTACCAATTAGCCTATATCTTGATATCGGTCAAACATTTAAGCCGCAAGGCTTAGAGCTGGATGTTTATATACCACGAAGACAATTTAATAAAGATCCATAATATAGCTCATAAGAAACGTAGTGTATAGGTTGCTAATTGCCCGGCTTCGGTCGGGCAGAAAGGAGCAATATGCCAAAGGGACATACAGAGAAATTTAAAAAGAAAACAGTAAAGATGATGGTAAAAGGACATCTAACACAAAAAGAAGCAGCTCAAAAAGTTGGAGTAACAGAGACAGCGATCGGATATTGGGCGGATCGTTATTTTTACGAAGTGATGGAAGAGTTAGCAGAAGAGAAAAGACAGAGAAAGCGAATGACAGCAGCAAAAGAAAAGAAAGAAGTTATCTGGCATCAAGTTAATAGCATTGCTGGATACTGGGGGGGGTAAAAATGGATAGGAAAGAAACGACAAAAATATTATCAAGATATCTGGAAAAACATATAAAAGCATATGACACAAGAGTTTACTGGGCAAAAGAAGTAACGTTTGATTATAGAACAACATTTGCTAGACGAGTTGACTACATGAGATATAAACCAAAGAAAAATGGAGCAAATATTGAAATGGGACTTTTTTATTGCTATGAAATAAAATCTTGCGTAGAGGATTTTCATTCTAAAAATGGTCACAATTTCTTCGGAGAATATAATTATTACGTTATGACAAAAGAGACATACGAAAAAGTACAGGATGAGATACCAGAATATATAGGTGTTTACATAAAAGAAGGTGATAATCTAAAAAGTGTAAAGAAAGCAACAAGACTTCACAGGAGAAAAACAGCTGGTGAAATGATATTAATGATGTTTCGATCATGTGCGAGAGATAGAAGCAAATGATATTTGGGAGGAAAAATGATTAACAGTAATATCTTAAAAACTTGGAACGAAGAAAGAATTAAATATCAGATACGATATGCAAAAAGTTGTGCTGAATATCATAAATACCCTGAGAATTTAGACAACAAAGGACATATGCATGAACAGAGTTGGGTGTTGATTAATGTTTTTGGGCTATCAGCCAAACAAGTCGAAGAAGTAGAACGAGAGGATGGTTTTACAACAGAGGATATTCTTAGCCCTGAATTTGAAAGGTGGTGCCGCTTATGAATTTAGAAAGGCAAAAAGAAAATTTTAAGGATCATAAAGCAACATTTACAGACTACGGAAACATAAAGATATTAGATTTTAAAAAAACAAATAGTTCACATTACAGAATTAGATTTCTTTTTGAAGAGGATTTTTATAGATTGCATATTTCTGGCGATCTTGGAGAACTAATTGCAGTAAATTATTGCAATATGTGTTGGGATAAGTTCGAGGACTTCGTAGATAATATCGGATATTTCGAGGGGAAAGTAATCAGCCATAATAGACCATTTTTTTTGTATGATCAGGAAAAGGCTCAAAATGATGTCATAGAGTATTTAAAAACTTATGATCTCTATGATGAGGTTATAGATGATCAAGATGAGTTTATGTCAGAAGAAGGTATAGTCGAAGATTTTTTAGAAGATGTCTTTAGTGATTTTACAGAAGAAAGAGGAATTGGATACTATGGATATGAAAAGCTTTCAGAGATTGATTCAGACATTTTTGAATTTATTGACGATTTTGGTAAAAAATCGACAGGGATACTTGATTTGTACATGCTGTCTTTTAAATTAGCTAAAGAACAATTGGAAAATACCTTAAAAGTGAGGAAAAATAATGGATGATAAGAAAAAACAATTGCTGAATAAGCTGAAAGCATTGGCAGAGCGAGGTGTTGGTGGCGAAAAAGAAACTGCACAAAGAAAACTGCAAGAACTAATGGAAAAATATGAGATAGATGAAAATGATTTATCAGATGACAAGAAAGAAAAATATCAATTTAAATATAAGAATGAGTTTGAAAAGAAACTGATTAAACAAATAGCATATAGAACTTTTAAGAAAGAATGGTCTGAAAGAATGTATACATATTCAAGAGGAAGAGGAAAAAGATCTATCATGCTGATAGAGTGTACAAAAGCTGAAGAAATACAATTAAGAATAGAATATGAATTTTACAAAGATTTATGGAAAGAAGAAGCAGAATTTTTATTTAACGTTTTTATTCAAAAACATCGGATTTTTGATCCTGAGGGTAGCTGTAAAAAAGATCATTATAGAATGAAAGAACAGGATCTAAAAAGAATGTCAATGATGGAAATGTTATTACAAGATAAGATGATGACCAAGATGCTAGAGGCAAGAGAATGACGAAAAAAGATGGGGAAAACCTCATCTTTTTTATTATAAATATTGACATAGTGTGTACACTATAGTATAATATAAGTATGAAAGGAGGAAAGCTAATGAAAAAGAAACAAAAGAAAAAGCTTGCAAAGTTGATTATCAAAGCAATAACAGCAATAGCCCTACTGATTAGTGCGATAGCTCAACTTATACAAGCCCTTAACTAATAAAGCCCTATTAGTTAAAACAACAGAGGAAAGGGAGAGAAATCTCCCAATCCTTTGTAACAATAGTATAACACACATTAGCTTAAAAGAAAAATGAAGAAGATAACATTTTACGACATGGTATTACTGTTTGCAATCGTGTTACAGTTTGGAGAGAGAAGTATTTACACAAGTTTGATATTATTGTTCGCATCAATACTTGAACTGATTGACGTACTTCCGAAGATTGTGAGGTTGATAAAACATGGAAAGTAAAGCAAATCCACAGACAAAGGCAAGTGCAAAGTGGAATAAAAAAGCAGGATATGTAGCCAAGAGTTACAAGTTAAAAAAGGATACAGTGGAAGCGTTTGCAGAAGCATGCAAGACGGCAGGGGTAAGTCAGGCAGGTCAATTGACCAAAATGATGAATGATTTTATTCAAAAAGTGGAAGAAAATTAAAAGATGCGACACTTTGCGACACTTACATGTGTTATTATGGCATTGTAAAGAAATGAATAAAGAGGAAAAAGCACATTGGACAGATTCTGATGTGCTTTTCTTATGCCAAAAAGAAGGTGAAAGAGATTGAACACTGTACAACCAATCAGGGACATGAATACAGTTATGGACATTGCACGATATCTGAAACAGAATAACGAGAGGGATTATGTGATGTTTACAACAGGAATTTATTCAGGGTTGCGAGTGTCTGATATTCTGAAGCTTCGTGTCAAAGATGTTCGTGGGAAAGATTACATAGCCATGAGAGAAAAAAAGACAAAGAAAGAGAAGCGTTTTATCATCAATAAGAATCTGAAAAAGATACTGGAAGCGTGGACACGAGGAAAAGATGATCTTCAATATCTTCTTGAGAATCCAGTAACACATAGACCGATCAGCAGGCAAAGAGCTTGGGAAGTGATGAGGAATGCAGGAGAAGAGTTTGGAGTTTATAATCTAGGAACACACACCATGAGGAAAACATTTGGTTATCATATGTATCAGGCGACACATGATGCAGTGATGTTGATGAAATTATTCAATCATTCAGATATTCATGTAACGCTCAGATATATAGGAGTTGAACAAGATGAAACAGATCAAGCGATTTCAAAATTGGATTTTGGCGTTTGATTTTTCTTTTTGTACAGAAAAGTTAACTCAAATTTGTTGTGTAAAGTTACATGACAAAAAATAAGGTGCATTTATAAGAAAGAAAAAAACCTTTGTAAGTTTACAAAATTATAAGATATGTAAAGTCAAAAGAGAAAAACAAAGCGAAATTAACTCATCGGTTAGAGTGGCGATCTTATAAATCGCTGGTAGTTGGTTCGACTCCAACATTTCGCATTTATCCAGGAACAGCAACTGTAGACAAATGACAAATAGCCATACTTTAATTTTGTCAGGTCTGACAAAGTTCTTGGATTCAACGTGGCAGTTGTAGGAACAGAAGTTGAAAATAAAATGATACGATATTTTTGGTAAATTGATCCTCCTTTCAAATGAGTTTATAAGTTTCTTGATGGTAATAGGTAATGTGGTTTTGGCACTTTTAATAACTTCTTCAGGTTCGAATCCTGATGCCACGATTTTTGTCAGAGTCTGACAAAGAAAGGATACGCATGATAGAACATGAGATTACATACGTGAAGAGATGTATACGAGAAAACATACATCGTTTCTATACATGGACAAGATGGAAACAAACAAGAAAAGAAGTGCTAGAGTTGGATAAAGGAGAATGTCAGTTGTGCAAGCAACGAGGTATCTATACAAAAGCAACGACAGTGCATCACGTAAATTATGTGAAGAAACATCCAGACAAAGCTCTGGATATCTGGTACACGTTCAGAGGACAAAGAAAAAGAAATCTAATTAGTCTATGTCACGATTGTCATGAAGAGGTCCACGGGTACAGGAAGAAAAAAAGAGAAAAACCATTGACGGAAGAGAAATGGTAAAAAATGGAAACAGACACCCCCGGTCCGAAAAAATCGGAAATTAATTTGGCCCATGGAGACCGGTGGGTGGCCTAGACTTTCTAGATTTTTGTCTCACGCACGTGAAGGGGGTGGTCAAGATGGCAAAAAAATCGGTCAAATACATCAGAATCAAGTCTGATCTTATGGATCAAATGGAAAGAAATCAGACGTATGGAAAACATTTTGAGGATCTTTTAAATGACTACATGTCACTTTACGAGATTAAAAATATGTTAATTAAGGACATTGAAAAGCGTGGGGTAACGGTAGAATACAATAATGGCGGCGGTCAGAAAGGAATCAAAAAGAATGATAGTATTGAACAGCTCTTAAAAGCGAACACACAGATGCTAAAGATTTTAGATGCATTAGGAATCAAAGCCGTCCAGGAAACGGATGGTGAATTTGATGATGAAGAACTCTAAGATCAATAAGCACATTCAAGAATGGATAGATATTGTTGAAAATGAAACGTACAAGGTCAGTAATGACCAGAAACAACTTGTGAAACATATAAAGTGGTGCTTCGAGAACGAAGAAATATATACGGATGATGAACAATTAGAAAAGTACATAAGTCTGATTAAATATTTTCCATATGAAACACTGATGCCATGGCAAAAATTTGTAATAGGATTGCACGACTGCACCTATTGGAAAGAAACAGGAATGCCACGATGGCCAGATCTGTTTTGCTTGATTGGACGAGGTGCTGGAAAGGATGGAACAATTGCATGGGAATCTGTTTGTCTTGCATCACCATATAATTACAAAATCAGAGAATACGATGTTGATATTTGTGCAAACAATGAAGAACAGGCAATGAGACCGGTGTATGACATCATCAACGCATTTGATGAGCCGAAACACAGGAAAAAGTTGAGACGATTTTTCCACTGGACAAAAGAACAGGTAAGATCATTAAGAACAAAAGCTACGATCAAGGGTCGGACGAACTCACCGAAGGGGAAGGATGGTTTAAGATCTGGCATTTGTATTTTTAATGAGGTACATCAGTACCAAGATTACAAAAACATAAATGTATTCACGACAGGCTTAGGAAAGAAAAAACACCCAAGGAGATCTTATTACACGACAAATGGAGATGTGCGAGAGGGTGTCTGTGATGATCTGATTGCAAAATCAGAAGAGATTCTTTTTGGAAATGAACAAGATTATGGATTACTGCCGTTTTTATGTCGACTTGATTCGAAAGAAGAAGTACACGATGAAAGCAATTGGACAAAAGCAAATCCAAGCTTACCATATTTTCCAGATCTGCTAGAAGAAATCAGAAAGGAATACAGGGATTGGTTAAAAAATCCAGAAAGATTATCAGCGTTTATGACAAAACGTATGAATATTCCAGATGGAGCTAGTGAAATCAAAGTTACAGACTGGGAAAACATAGCAGCAACAAAAATAGAAATTGCGAACGTACATCGTTGGATGTGCACGTGTGGAATTGATTTTTCTAAGGTAACTGATTGGGCATCTGTGAATCTACATTTCAGAGACGGAGATCTAAGATATGATATATCTCATTCCTGGATGTGTCTTAATTCGAAAGATATCAGTCGCTTGAAAGTACCATGGAAAGAGTGGGCAGATCAAGGACGATTGACCTTAGTTGATGATGTAGAAATACATCCACAGTTTTTGACAAATTATATTCAGGATATGAAACAACAATATCAGATTCAAATGGTTGCAATGGACGATTTCCGATATGCTCTTTTGAGCAAATATCTTGAAATGATAGGATTTGACAAAAAGACATATAAAAACCTAAAACTGATCCGACCATCGGATATTATGAGGGTTGTGCCGGTGATTGATCATTGTTTTGTGAATCAATGGTTTCGATGGGGTGATGCTCCAGAACTACGATGGGCAACAAACAATACCAAATTGGTAAGACATAACCGCAAGATAGGACAATCTGATGATATGGACTTTGGAAATTTTGTTTATGGCAAGATTGAAGCAAAGTCACGAAAAACAGATCCATTTATGGCTTTGGTTGCGAGTATGGTAGTAGAGGACGTATTACCAGAGACAGCGATTAAACAAGCACCAAAGATTAAAGTTTACAGCTATTAAAGGAGGTGATGCAGCAGTGGGATTTAAAGACTGGTTGATCCAGAAATTCGCCCCACCTAAGACCGTAACAGTTGAAGAAATCATGACGGATGAGACCGTACAGCAAGCAGTCAGCGAATTGTATTTGAAAGAATTGGCGTTCTGGACATGTGTGAATAAAATCGCAAATGCACTATCGAAATGTGAATTTAAGACATATTACAAAAATGAAGAGCGAAAAGAAAAGGAATGGTATCGATGGAATGTCGAACCGAATCCAAATCAAAATGCAACAGCGTTTATAAACAAACTGATCGGTATGCTATACAGAAGAAATGAAGCATTGGTTGTAGAAATCAATGGATCTATATATGTTGCGGACAGTTATCAAAAAGAACGTTACGCACTAAGGGATTATGAATTTAAAAATGTTTTGATTGATAATTATACATTGTCAGATACGTTTCGTATGTCCGATGTATTTTTCTTCGAATTAAACTCAAAAGATGTAAAGAAATACATTGATAATATGAATGCCTCTTATAGCAAATTAATGAGCTGTGCGTTTAAGGCATACCAGAAATCGAGAGGAAGTAGAGGAATATTAAACATCAGTGCGATGGCACAGCAGGCACAAAATTTTGATGAGACGTTTGAAACGCTGATGAGTGAACATTTTTCAAACTTCTTCAAGAAAGATAACGCAGTATTGCCACTGTTTGATGGATATCAGTATCAGGATATCAGTCAAAACAGTAAAACATACTCAACTGAAAATACAAGAGATATCAAGGCTCTGGCAGATGATACATTTGAGTTCACTGCAAGAGCTTTTTCATTTCCACCAAGCCTTGCAAAAGGAGACGTACAGGATACCAGCAAGGCAGTAGATGAACTCCTTACATTCGTGATTGATCCTCTTGCTAAGATGATAGCACAAGAAATCAACAGGAAAGAAGGAGGATATATGAATTTCTCACAAGGAAACTATGTGAGGATTGATACAACTACAGTAAAACATATTGATATTTTCGATATCGCAACACCGATCGACAAGCTGATCAGCTGCGGAGCCTTTAGTGTGAATGATATTTTAGAGCTACTTGGAAAACCAAGGATCACGGAAGATTGGGCAGAACAACATATCATAACAAAAAACTACGCAAACGTAGAAGATGTACTTGATGCGATGATCGAGACAGGAGGGACAAAGACAATTGGAACCTAAAATGTATTGGCGGATGGAACCGTCACAACAGGCAACAGGACCAACAAAGATTTATCTGTATGATGATGTTACAAAATATGGAGAATTTGATTGGTATAGTTGGACATACAAAGAATCTGAAACATCGGCAAATTATTTCAAAGAGACATTGGAAAAAATCAAAGATGGAACAGAGATTGAATTACATATTAACAGTAATGGTGGTTCAGTATCGGAAGGTGTTACGATCTATAACTTACTAAAACAAAAGGATTGTACAGTTACAGGTATTGTGGATGGAGTAGCACACAGTGTTGCTTTTTTAATTTTACAGGCATGTGACAAGAGAATTATGAATCTTGGTACGTCTGCATTAGTGCACAATATGTGGATGGAGTGCTATGGAAATGCGGATCAGTTACGAAAATTTGCAGATGATCTTGATACACTGATGGAATCAAATCGACAGATTTTCTTAGAACGAGCAACGATCGATGAAGATAAATTAAAGGAACTAATGAATGCAGAAACTTATCTGACACCAGATACAGCACTGGAGTATGGTCTGATTGATGAAGTTGCGACATCGCAACAGAAAGATAACGGAGAGGCTCAACAGAAGGCAATGATGCAGCAACTCCAGGCGATGCGGCAGCAGATGAACATGCAGACATCATTTAAAGAAGATCTGAAAAAAATGCAGCAAGGATTGAAAGATCCAGAACAAAAAGAGCCAGTAAACAAAATTAAGAAATTTTTTGGAGGAAAATAATGGCGATCAAAAATTTAGACATGTTAGAAACAAAAAAACAGGAAATCTTACAGCTGATGCATGAAGCAATGCAGCAGGACGATCTGAAAGCATTTGATGATGGTTTCATGAAATTATGTGAGAATATTCAGGAAGCAGTACTGACACAGGCAAGATCAGAGTTCAGACAGAGCAATGATGTCACAGTGCTTGCAACAAGAGGAGTCAGACAGCTAACAACAACAGAAAAAGAGTATTATCAAGCTGTTATGGATGCGATGAAATCAAACAATCCAAAACAGGCACTTGGTAATCTTGATGTTGTCATGCCGGAAACAATTGTTGATTCTGTGTTTAACGACCTGGAAACAAATCATCCATTGCTGAGCAAGATTCAGTTCACAAGCGTGACTGGACTCACAAAAATGATGATGAACACTAACGGATTCCAGAAAGCTGCATGGGGTAAATTAACCGATAAGATCATTCAGGAACTTGAATCAGGATTCAAAGAGGTTGATGTAACACAGGACAAATTATCTGCATTTATTCCAATCTCTAAAGCAATGTTAGACCTTGGACCAGAATGGTTAGATAATTACATCAGAACAATACTGTACGAAGCACTTGCGAACGGATTAGAAGATGGAATTGTAAACGGAACTGGAAAAGATGAGCCAATCGGAATGACAAAACAGGTGGGGGATAATGTTACAGTAACCGCCGGTGTGTATCCAGACAAAGCCGTTGTGAAGATCACAAAATTTGACAATATCCAGTTAAACAAACAGGCTGCAATTCTTGCGTTAAATGAAAAAGGACAGTCCAGAACAGTAACAGACCTGATCCTTCTCGTAAACCCAAGTGACTACTACAGTAAGGTTATGCCAGCGATTCAGTATCCAGCACCTAGTGGCGGATATGTGTCAGCACTTCCGTTTGACATCGATATCATGCAGAGCGCAGCAGTACCAAAAGGAAAAGCTGTTTTCGGAATCGCAAAACTTTATTTTATGGGAGCCGGAATGGGCAACAATGGAAAAATCCTTTATTCTGACGAGTACCACTTCCTGGAAGATGAAAGAGTATATCTGATTAAGATGTACGCTCATGGATTCCCTATTGACAACAATGCATTTATTGTATTTGACATTAAAGACTTACAGCCAGCTTATTACAAGATCGAAACGGTAACGAATACAGCAGATGTAGATGATGCGACACTTGCAGATCTGAAATTCTCCAACAAGAAATTTAACGAAACATTTGCAGCAGGAACTACAGCATACACTGTAACAACAGCAGATGCAGGTAATACGATCACAGCACTGCCAGCGGATGCAACAGCAGATGTTGAGATCGAATTTAAAACTAAGAAGTATCCAAATGGTACAAAACTGACATGGGATGCTGGGGAAAATACTGTAAAAGTTATCGTAACTGATGGCGCAGAGACAAAAACATATACGATCACAGTTACAAAAGAATAGGTAAAAGCCTATGCAGTTAATTGAAGACGTAAAAAACTACTTAGATATAACATGGGATATGGATGCCAGTGAGACACAAAAGCTCACTGGCATTATTACCAGAGGGAAAGCAGCGCTTGAAGGAAAAATTGGTACATGCGATTTTGAGAATGAAACGGTAGAAAAACAACTATTGTTAGATTATTGCATGTATGCAAGAAGCGGTGCATTAGATGATTTTTGGAGCAATTACAAAAGTGAGATCATTTCGTTACAGATCGGAAGGTGGGCAGATGCCAAGAATAAAGAATCATAATTTCGTTACATTCAATGACGGCATCTTACAGATCTGTGAGCTGTCAGAACGAAAGATTGTGAAGACAAAAATGGACAGAGTCCGCTATGGAGACATGACAGTCGGTATCAAACGTTTCTGGGATGCAAAGGTTGCAGGAAACGACATAGAGAAAACGGTAGCAATTCCAAAGATTTTAAATATATCAAGGATGGATCTGATCCTGATCAATGGGAAACAATACAAGATAGAGCAGATACAGGACAAATTCGATCAGATGCCGCCGTATCTGCTCTTATCATTGTCGACATCGCCGATTACATATAAGGATGTGAGATAGTGGAAGCAAAAGATTTAGGGAAAGCAATCAGAAAAGAGCTGCAAAATTACGCAAAAGTTGAAAAGAAAATACTGAACGAAGCAGTAAAGCAGGCAACAAAAGAAGCAGTGAAAGAATTAAAAACAACATCACCTAAAAAAACAGGAGATTATGCAGGAAGCTGGAGAAGCAAAACAGAAAAGAAGACAACAGGAGATTCTTCCACGATCTATGCAGGAAACGGAGAATACCGTCTGACTCACCTACTTGAAAAAGGTCACGCAAAACGTGGTGGCGGTCGTGTATCTGCGATTCCACACATCAAAAAAGTAGAACAAAAGGCAATCAAGAAGCTGGAGGAAGAGGTGGTAAAAGGATGATGAGCAAAGAAAGACTGGAAGAAATGCTTGCAGAAACAGGGCTTTCGTTCCAGTACCATCATTTCACGGAAGAAAACGCAGTTGATCCGCCGTTTATTGTATGGATAAATGAAGAAAGCGCAAATTTCTATGCCGACGGTGTCGTGTATGCAGTAATCGACGCTGTGAGCATTGAACTATATACAGACGAAAAAGATCATAAGCTAGAAGAAAGAATCGAAGAGATATTTAAAAACTATAACGTATCCTGGAAAAAGGAAGAAACGTACATCGATAGTGAACAGATGTATGAGGTCCTTTACCAGATGGAGGTGTAAAAAATGAAAAAAGGTAAAAACAAGATTAAGTTCAATTTGAAAAATGTGCATTACGCTGAGATTACGGAAACTGAGGGGAAAATAACATGGGGAACACCAGTCGCAGTTCCTGGGGCCGTATCATTATCATTAGATGCAGAAGGAGACACAAGTACATTTTACGCAGACGGAGTAGCTTATTATGTATCTGTCACCAATAACGGATATTCTGGAGATTTAGAAATGGCGTTGATTCCAGATGATTTTAGGACAGGAATCTTAGGAGATACAAAAGATACAAAAAATGTATTGACAGAGAATGCAGATGCAACAGTTAAATCCTTTGCTCTATTGTTCCAGTTTGACGGAGATGTCAATGGAATTCGTCATGTTCTGTACAACTGCAAGGCAACACGCCCAACAATCGAAAGTGAAACAAAAGAAGACACGATCGAACCAAAAACAGAGACATTATCATTAACAGTTTCTCCGTTGGCAGACGGAAGAGTTAAAGCAAAAACAACAGACGAAACAGACGAGACAACTTATAATGGATGGTTTAACAACGTGTATGAAGCGCCAGAAGTTGCAGCGTAAAGGAGTGATCAGATGGAAAAGACAGTAAAGATTGACGGGAAAAACGTCAGATTAAAGTCCAGTGCTGCGATTCCACGGATGTATCGGAATATATTCGGGAAAGATATATTCAAAGACATGATGGCGCTGAAAAAGGCAATGGATCGAAAGAAAAAACAAGGGGACGAGCTCCCGGTTGAAAATTTGGAAATGTTTGAAAATATTGCATACATTATGGCAAAGCATGCAGATCCGAGCCGTGTACCGAACGATATTGGAAAGTGGTTAGATCGCTTTGAAACGTTTTCAATTTATCAAATTCTTCCAGAAATCTTTGAATTGTGGAATCTGAACAACAAGCAGTTGGAACATGCAAAAAAAAAGAGCGCGACATTGATCGGGAAGTAACAACAGCGTTGTTTCTTTTAAGATGTGTCCAAATCGGACTATCCATGAACGATTTGGAAGAACTCACAATAGGAATGATCATGGATATGGCGGTTGAAAATAAAAATGATGATTATGATTATCCAGACAAAGCAGGACAGGAAGACTTTAACAGATTCTAAGCGACTACTTTGCGGATAAAATCATACACATCGTTTCGAATATTAAATAAAAGCAAAGAAAAAAAGACATCGGAAGGTGTCTTTTTTTGATGCGATTTTGAGGACAACAGATGGCAAGAGGAAGAAATATAAAAGGAATCACGATTGAATTAAACGGTGATGCGACAGGACTCGATAAAGCACTTTCTGGGATTAATGGGAATATTAGCAGTCTCGAAGCTCAATTGAAAGATGTTGACCGTCTGTTAAAACTTGACCCAGGAAACACAGAATTATTAAGGCAACAGCAGACACTTCTAGCGCAGGCAGCAGAAGAAACAAAAAACAAACTGGAGATGCTGAAAAAAGCAAATGATGAAGTGTCAAAATCTGCGGATAATTACGACGCATGGAAAGCAAAGTATGATCCAATCCAGAAAGAAATATCAGAAACAAAAGAGAAATTAAAAGAATTACAAAACGAACAGCAGAACATGAAAGACGCAGGAGAGATAAATACAGATGCGTATAATGCACTGCAAAACGAGATAACAGAAACAAAAACCAAATTATCCGGATTAAAAACCGAAGCCAAGCAGGTAACCGAAGAATTTGGAACGCCAATCAATCCGGAACAGTACAATGCGCTGCAACGAGAGATTGTCGCGACACAACAAAAACTGGAGCAGTTAGGCGAAAAATCCGAAACGGCATCAGAAAAACTCAGTGGAATCGGAAAAAATATAAGCGCTCAAACAATCATGACAGCTGCGGAGAACTTAAGTGCTGTTGGCGAGAAGATCAAAGAAGTTGGATCAAGTGCAGTAGAATCTGCAAATGATATGCAGAGCGCCCAACAAAAGATAGCGGCGAACCTTGACGTGTCGAAACAAAAGACACAGGAATATGGAAAAGCTGCACAGGAAGTTTTTGAACAGGGTGTCGTAGAAGATGCAAACGAAGCAGCAGACGCGATCATCGCAGTAAAACAAAACATGTCAGATCTGAACGATACAGATCTTTCGAAGGTTGCTGGACAACTTGCGATAATCTCCGAAAGAACCGGAACAGACGTAAAAGAAAACACAGTCGCTGTTGGAAAACTGATGAAAAATTTTGGCTTATCGAGCAAAGAAGCAATGGATTTACTGGCGGCTGGATATAAAAACGGATTAAACTCATCCGATGATTTCATGGACACGATAAACGAGTATTCGCCGTTGTTCAAAACCGCCGGATACTCAGGAAAAGAAATGTTCCAGCTCCTGAAAAACGGAATGGAAAACGGAGCGATGAACACTGATAAGGCAGCAGATGCATTGAAAGAGTTTCAGATTCGTTTAGGTGATGGAACATTTAAAGGAAATATCAATAGCTTTTCGTCTAATACAAAGAAAGTATTTGGAGAATGGGAAAAAGGGAAAGCAACCGTCAAGGACGTTGCTGCAAGCGTCGGGAACGACCTGAAAAAGATGTCACCGAAAGAACAACAAGAAGCCTTATCCACATTATCCACACAATTTGAAGACTTAGGTATTGATGCATCAGTTGCGCTGTTCGGAGTCGGAAACGACTTTGACAACATAACGGGCAAAGCGAAGGAGATGAGTAAGCAAACACCAGGAGAGAAATGGGAAGGAGCACTCAGAAAGCTACAGGACAGCCTGATTCCGATTGGAACACAGATTGTTACAGCTCTACAACCTATTGTTAATGTTATATCAACAATAGCACAGGCGTTCGGATCATTACCAGGACCGATACAAACGGTTATTATAGCAATTACAGGATTGATTGCACTGTTTACGACATTAGCGCCAGCGATAGCTGCGATCATGACGATCTTTACAACGTTTTCGGCAACGGCGCTTGTACCGTTCTTGCCGATCGTAGCTGGAGTAATTGCAGCAATTACCGCAGTAATAGCAATTATACGAAACTGGAGTACGATTACGGCATTTCTTAGCAATGTGTGGAATGCTGTAAAAAGCGCTGTATCAAGTGCAGTAAATGCAATAGGCAGCGTGATTACGACGGTATTCGGTGCAGTAAAAACGTTTATATCTACGGTATGGAATGGAATTAAGACAGCGATCACGACGACAGTTAATGCGATTAAGACGGTGATTACAACGGTGTTCAATGCAATCAAGACGGTTGTAACTACAGTATTTAACGCAGTTAAGACAGTAGTTACTACAGTATGGAATGGAATCAAGACAGCGATCACAACAGTAGTCAATGCAATTAAAACAGTGATCACAACAGTATTTAATGGAATAAGGAGTGTGATCACGACTGTAACAAGCACGATTAAAAGCGTAGCAGTTGGAGCATTTACAAAAATGAGATCAGGAATCAAAACGGTTGTATCAACCTTGACCGAAATCGTGAAAGGTCCATTTAATACAATTAAAGGATTTATACTCGGCCTTGCAAGATCTGCTTATCATTGGGGATCTGATTTCATTAACGGCTTAAAAAATGGAATCTTTTCAGGAATCAATAAGATTGTAGAAGGAGTCAAAGGATTAGCTGGGAAGATCAGAAGCTTCCTACATTTCTCGCGACCAGATGAAGGACCATTAAGAGATTACGAGACATGGATGCCGGATTTTATGGACGGCCTTGCGAAAGGAATTGACAAGAATGTGTATAAGGTAAAAGATGCAATGCAAAGCGTTGCGGATCAGATGAGTACAGGAATAACTACAAACCTAAATGGATTACAACCAGCAACAGCAGGAGTGAATCTAAATAATTCGGTCACTGTTCAGGTTGGAAATCATGAGTTTGACGCATATATTGTGAAAACGGCAGAGAAAGGAATCAGCAATAATCGTATTGCAGCAAGTAGATTCAGAGGTCGTTGATTTTTGTCAGAGTCTGACAAAATAGGAGATAGAAATGTATATAGTAAAACGAAACGGAAAAACAAATACGGAGGTAGGGATCCTGGTCAAAGAAAGACCAGCGATCCCAGCGCCAGAATACAAATATGAAACAGTTGAAATCCCAGGTAGAGACGGAAGTTTATACAGTGAAGAAGGATTTGTTGATGATATAACAATAAAGATTACATTTGTATTTGCGTGTGAACCAGCCAAATGGCAAGATTTGTTTCGAAAAGCGAGAAGGTGGCTATTGAGCAAAGAAGATGATCAGTTAGTTCTTGGAGATATGTCAGGGTATTACTACAAAGTAAAGCACACTGTGATCGGAAGTTCCGAACGAGAAGTGAAACAGGTTGGGGAATTTGAAGTCGAATTTACATGCAATGGATATCAATATTTAAACAAAGGGAGATATGAATATGACAAAGATGAGGTCCTTTATAATCCATATTCTATTTCACATCCTATTTATTATATAACAGGCAATGGTAAATGCACACTTGCAGTAAATGGATATGATTTTACAGCGGAAGTAGGGCAAAATGTGACGATTGACACTGATATGATGCTTGCATACAGGAAAGATGGAAGAATTATGAATACATCCGTTACAGGCGACTACCAAGAACTATACTTACAAGAGGGAGATAACACAATTGAAATTACAGAAGGCTTTTCAATAAAGGTAAGACCGAATTGGAGGTGCTTATGATTCAAATTTATAATCCAGAAAATACAGATTTCACGAAAAATGGAGACATGACACTTACACCATCAAAAGCTATTGTTCATCCTATTTTAAACGGAACATGGTCGGCACAAATCTCTCATCCGATTGATGCAGAAGGTCGATGGAAATATATCACAGACGAAGCAGTCATAAAAATGCCAAGTTTTAACGGTAATCAGTTATTCAGAATCAAACAAAAAGAGAAAACTGATACGCAGATAACAGCATCGCTTGAACCGATCTTTATGGATGCAAAAGATGATTGCTTTCTTGTTGATGTAAGACCCACTATGAAAAATGGGCAAGAAGCATTGGACATCATGACAGCACCAAACAATAAATATTCTGGAAGCTCAGATATACCATGGGCATCTGTCGCTTATTATGAATATAAAAATCTTATAGAAGCGATCAATGGAAATGATGAGAACTCATTTATAAACAGATGGGGTGGTGAGATCTTATTTGATAACCATACAATCATAATAAATAAAAGAGTTGGCGGCGATTATGGCGTAGAACTACGCTATGGGAAAAATATCAAAGCAGACGGACTTGCAGAAGAAGTTGACACTAGAAACGTTGTAACGAGAATTTATCCAAAAGGATATGATGGTGTACAGATGTCAAACCATGGATATGTTGATTCTTCACTTATAAATAACTATCCAACAGTAAAAAGCGCAACAATAACATTTGATAATGTGAGAATGAAAGACACAACAAAACAAGAGGAAAACTTAAAACAGCTTGGAGAGTTGCAAGTGAAAATTGTTGCAAACGGCGTCAAAGAAAGATCATTAAGAAGGAAATATCAGCTACATAAAGTAAAAGAAGCTGATTATGAGAAACAGCTCGATGAAATTTTGACGGAAAGAAATGATATTCAAAAGGAAATTGATGAGCTAAAAGCAAAAGGCGAAGAAGAAGAGCAGGAAGCAAGAGATGAAGCAATTGCAAATGGTTGGACAGTATGTGAAACACAACAAGAATTTGATGCTGCACTTATACAAGAATGTAATAAACAATTTGACCTAGGATTAGATGAACCAATGATCACAATTGATGCAGATATGGTTCTTTTGCAAAATACAGATCTGTACAAAGATTATGAAGTGCTGGAAGAAGTGTCGCTCGGGGATACGATACATTGCCGGCATTGCAAACTGGATATAAATACAGATGCGAGAGTGATTGAGATGGAATATGACTGTATCAAGAAAAAAGTAACATCTGTAGTTTTGGGAGATTTTGAAAAGCAAACAAGTTATTTTGACAATGTGCAAGCAGCAATTGACAAAATTGATTCGATCAATGAAGCAATTCGATCAGATGGCTCAATTGTTGCAGAGAAAATTAAAGGATTTATCAATGGAGCTATGACGAGTTTAAGAGCGCAGTACAATGTCGCAAAAAAACAAGATGTCATGGCTATTTTATTTGAAAATCTCGATGAAAGCAGTGAAATGTACGGAGCACTTGCAATAGGAACGCAAGGGCTTGTGATAAGCAAAAGACGTACAGCAGACGGCAAAGATTGGGATTGGACAACAGCGATCACAGCCGCTGGAATGATTGCGGATACGATTGTGGCAGGATTATTATCAGATCAGACAGGCAGAAATTACTGGAATTTAAATACAGGGGAATTAGTAGCTGGAAATGCTAGTTTTAAAAATTATTCTGGAGATGATGCACTGGAAATCACAAACGCAACAATGAAGATCACAAATAATAAGAAAGACACTGGAAGAATTGGATCGAATAATTTGAGCGGTAATAAAGACGTAACAGGACTAACCTTTGAATTAAATGACGGCGATTATATGTTTTGGGGAATTAGAAACAGTAGTGGAACTGGATACACGCCGATTATGGTTTACACAAAAGGAAAATACACAGGACTTACAGGAAATGCATTGAATATATTGTGTAATATCGACATGAAAGGGAACAAAATATCAAATGCAAATATCGAGGGTGGATATTCTGGGACAATTCCGTTTGTAAAGAAAATCACAGCTACCTCAGATGGCATATTAAAACATGTAGATAATGCGGGGATTGTTGTTAAAAATGGAATTGTAACATCAGTACAAGGCTAATATTAGGAGATTAAAATGGTAAATAAAATAATACAACTTGATTTTACAGAAGAGGGACTTAGAGAAAATGTCGAAGCTGTTCAGGGAGATACTGGAAGAACACTGCTATGTAACATAACAGGTGTTGACATGACAGGAGTATCGGCACGGTTTTATGCTGTAAAAAAATCCGGAAAAGAAATATACAATAATTGCTCAGCATCAGGGAATAAAGTAATAATTGATTTGACAGAACAAACACTTGCAGAAACAGGCATTGTAAAATGTCAGCTAGATTTAAGAAAAGGATCACAGAAAGTTCAAAGTTTTATTTTTGATATAACAGTAACAGAATCATTAATGGCGCAATCAGAATATTTATCGTCAAATGAGTATAGGGTTATTGATGATCTCGCAGGAGAAGTTGAAAATAACAAAAATAAAATAGCGGAATTAGATGATAAGAAAGCTAATAAAGATGATTATGGATCTCCATTGACAGCAAGTACCGTTTCTGCAATGACAGATAAGAAAAAAGTATATGTTTATACAGGATCAGAAAGTGGATATACAGCAGGAAACTGGTATTCATGGAACGGAACAGCTTGGGTATCAGGCGGAGTCTATAACAGCGCGGCAATTCAGACAGATGAGACGCTTACACAAGCAGGCAAGGCGGCGGATTCCGCGATAACAGGAAAAAAAATTAGTGAACTAAAGGAATCTATAAAAAACGTAGCAGTAACTGATGGTTCTATCACAACATCGAAAATAGCAGATAAAGCGGTCACTGGAGATAAGATTGATTTTATTGATAAAAAAGAATTTCATTTTTACACTCCAACAGGGGATGCTAATGCAGGAAATGAGTCAGCAACTAGAAGAAACTATATGATTCCGTTTGAAGTTGGGACACCATACATTTATATGATAATGCAAACGAGACTACAAGGACGACAGTTTGGGAGTGTTAATGCACCATATAAATCCGGTATAAATAATTGGAGTATTTACGGTTATGATGTTTCTCGAGCCATTGGAACTGCGAAAGATAAAACGGTACAATTATGGTCCTATCCAGAAAAAGCAAACTCAAGTAACTACCCATGGACAGAATGTCGTAAATTTGATTGTACGGAGTTGAATCAATACTTTGAAAAAAGTCAATTAAGTGGCACGCAGATGATTTATTGTGAAGTTGGTAAAGAAAATTGTGGATGGTTTGGTGTGGATAATGATACATGGACTAACAAAGAGAAACTATCAATTTTATGGTTAAAAGAGGAACCAACATTAAATGATTGGTTGAATGGATTCGAGACAGTTGAAACATTAAATAAAAATGTGGAAGCAAACTTTTTGAAGATGCGAGATGCTTTGGGTATGTATCATAATGTGCTTGATTATGGAATCACACAGGATGCAGATGATAATTCTTTGAAATTTCAACAAATGGTCGATGAATTGTCACAAAATGGTGGTGGAACGATTTACGTTCCAAGAGGTACATATAAATTCGATACATCAAATGGACAATATATCGAGGGAACTGGTGGTTGTAAATGTTGCATAAAAGCAAAAAGTAACGTGTCTATTGTTGGGGAATCATTAACGGATTCGGTGTTTAAAATGACAGGACATAGCTCACAGGGTGTTTGTATGTTTGGCTATAACAGTGCAACAAACAAAACTCCAATCGAGGGATGTACTTATAGAAATTTTACGGTAAATGGCGAAGAGTGTACGATAGATACATATTCAAGTGATGGCAAGGCATTCTTTTATCAATATGTTAAAAACAGCGTATGGCGTGACTTAAGATTAATTGGTACTCCTGCTACATCTCTTGGAATTGATTTCCTTGACAATGTTGTAATCGACTCTATTTATTGTTACGAGTCTGGACGCATCCATGCAGATAACAGCCCCGGTGGTGCGGGAGTCGGAATTGGAACGGGAGCATGGGAAAATGAAAATTTTATTGTGAGAAACTGTATTTGCGATAACTGCGGACATTTTGGAATCTTTCTTGAGGATCAACATATATTCGGAGATGCAGCACACAGAACACCTACTTATCCCAAAGGAGCGATTATTGCAAATAATATTTGTAGAAACGGCAGAAATTACGGTTTTGGAGTGCGTGGTGGACAACACGTTATATTCGAAGGTAATGAGGCATACGAAAATGCAAATGGTGGATTTTTCAGCGATTACCAAAATAAATCAATCGTTATTCAAAATAATTTGATAAGAGATAATACAGGAAATGGAATTTGCTTAGGAAACGAAAAACCGGGGATTCTTGAGACATCATTTGAAAATGTTACAATCAAAGACAATGTGGTTATAGGAAATAAAACCGGAATTAATATTGGGCAAAAAACAACGAATTTGAATTTGATTGATAACATTGTCAGGGATAATACAGTAAAAGACATCATTGTATCTGCCACTCAGACAAGTTGTTATATATCTGGAAATCTAGTATTAACTGCTGATGTTAGTAATTATCTTAACAAGGTTGAAAATTCAGAGTTATAAAATAGACAAAAGAAAGAGTTAAAAAGAAAACTAAAATTGCCTCTATGTTGAGAATTCGAAAGCATACATAGAGGCACTTGTGAAATATTAAGGAATATATATATCCTTATTGCAAGACTAACATATTTCAGAATTAAAAACAACAAAAAAGGAGTAAACATTGAGTGACTATAGTAGAAAATATATGGAAATACGTGCAAGACCTACAGAGGTCTTATTTTTATGTAGCAAAATAATCTTTCTTCAAAGAAAGGAAAGTGAGGGAAATGAAGAAAATGGAACAGATGAACAATGTTAAAATTATGTTTACGGCAGTAATTGCTTTTTTATCATCACTACTTGGAGCGTTAGCGGTGCCAGTGTACCTAATGGTTGCATGTAACATTGTTGATTATATAACTGGGTTGATCGCTAGTAAATACAGAGCCGAGGACATAAATTCTTACAAATCAATTCGAGGGATTTTTAAAAAGGTGTGTATGTGGTTGCTGGTAGTTGTTGGAGCAATTGTTGATCAACTACTTTTATATGCATCTAATATGATGGGAATTGCATTACCATTTACGTTTTTGGTTGCATGTATTGTAGCAGTTTGGATTGATTGCAGTGAGATTATTTCAATTTTGGAAAATATTAAAGATGCAGGAGGAAAGATACCGACATTTTTAGAACCACTTGTGAAAAATATCAGATCCCAAGTGGAAAGCAAAGCAGACATCCTGGAAGATACAGATAAGGGAGATGATTAAATATGGCAGCAGTAAGTAAAAAATGTATTAAACTCGTAAAAGATTTTGAAGGATTATACCTAAAATCTTATAAAGATGAAGTCGGAATTTGGACGATCGGTTACGGAATCACAAATGCAGATAAGGCGATTACAAAAGTAACAGTTAAAGCTGGACTCAAGATAACAGAGAAAACGGCGGATAACTGGTTGGAAAAGGCACTTAACAAAAAGTATCTTCAAAAGGTAATGAAGTATAACAATAAGTACAAATGGAATCAGAACGAGATTGATGCTTTAGTATCGTTTGCGTACAATATCGGGAGTATTGATGCGTTAACTGCCAACGGGACAAGATCAAGGACGACGATCGCCGCAAAGATGCTCCAGTACAATAAAGCTGGCGGAAAAGTATTAAATGGATTAACCAGGAGAAGAAAAGCAGAACGAGAGCTTTTCCTTACAGCGGTTAAAAAGAAAGCCACAAAGAAAAAAACGTATGCAACAGTAAATACGAAGAAAGATCCTCTTACGATCAGGAGCGCTGCAAATGCGAAATCAAAAGAGCTTGGAAAGATTCCGAAAGGAATTAAGGTAGAAGTAGTTAAAAAAGGAGCTTCGTGGACGAAGGTTAAATACAAAAAAAATACTGGATATGTAGCAACTAAATATCTTAAATAACAATTAAGCCAGGGAGAAATCCCTGGTCAGACTGTAGACAAAGTCCCGGTATTTGCCGGGACTTTTACTATGAGCACTGTT
>OLNC01000507.1_pt1 | contig 37292 bp, 36 predicted proteins | sample 1672011 | NCBI WGS metagenome assembly OLNC01 (sample SAMEA3136636, study PRJEB25190) | human gut metagenome | biome: human gut; feature: human-associated habitat; material: faeces | place: Austria | collected 2013
GTGGCAGCATAGTATTTCTTGCACACATGGGCCACCAGCCGCAGGTTGTGCCGCACCAGCTGGTCGCGGGCATCCCGCCCGGCCACACCGCCCGTGCGCAGGGCTGCAAAGGCCGCACGCTCGGCCGCCGGGGAAAGCGGCCGCGGGAAGCTGCCGCTTTCGAGATGCAGCGCCAAATACAAAATCTGCCCGGCTGCCGCCTGCAAAAACACGCCCAAAATGCCCCACATAGCAACACCCCCTACCCTTTTGTATGCGGGCAGGGGGTGGTTTTATGCAGTCAGCAGTTCGGCGGCGGTGCAGGTATTGCCCTGCACAGTCAGGCGTAATGTGTGGGTAGCATCCAGTTGGGTTGCATATACAGTTTGGTCATTCCTATCAAAATAGTACAGTTGGTATATATCGTCCAGGCTGCGCCCGATGAACCAGCCGTCCTGCACCAGGCGGGTGGTGGTGGACATCAGCAGAGGTTCCTTTTCCTCGCCGCTGTACTGGGTGGCCCCACAGGCGGACAGCACGCCGGTATCCAGCATGGGGTCTATACCCTGCTCCCAGCGGGTCAGGGTCGCCTCAGCAATGCGGCGGTCGGGGTCGGTGCAGCCCAGCACCACAAAGCTGACGGCCAGCACCGCAATGCCGATGCGCGCCGCCGGGATAGGCTTGAACACCCGCACCAACAGCAGCACGCCCCACACCAGCAGCACTGTCAGGAACCACCCGGCCGCGACCCTGCGCGGCGTGAAGCCGAACAGCCGGATATACGCCGCCAGTTTGGCCCCGGCCAGCAGTGCAAACGCCACGCCGAAACCGCAGAACAGTGCCGCCAGCGCTTTAGGCAGCGGCCTCTTTGCGAGGAAATGCACCCCCGCCAGCACGGCAATGTCCAGCAGTTGGATGCGCAGCAGCTCCCAGAATCCGTCCACCGCAAAGGCCGAGGCTTCGGGCGCGGTCAGGCCCGGGCCGCCCATGGCGGCGGTCCACTCAGCCAATTGCAGGGCAAAAAACAGACTGTACAGCGCGCATAAGGCACCCGTGACAATGCCGCAGGTTAACCGGGGCAGGCGCTTGTAAGGGGCCAGTGCTTTATAAAAAGCGGGGCCGTCGCAGGGCGGGCCGTCCCGCCGGGCGGCGCCGTAGACCAACCCGAACAGCCACGCGCCCACGGGCAGCGACAGCAGGATGTTGAACAGCTCACTCAGCAGGCGGGCGCTCCAGAAATTTTGCCACATCGCGGTAAGCCAGGTGCCCAGGGCGGCAAAGTGGACATCGGCGGCGGCCAGCTGGGCGACGGCAAAGCTGCACAACACCGCCGTCAGCACCAGCGTACCCATCGCCGCCAGCCACTTTTTGGCCCCGATGCGCCGCACGGCCAGCCCGCGCAGGGCGGAGAAAACGGTACCCGCCCGCGCAAAAAAGCTGCCAAACGGCAGGGTGAAGCACCCGGCCAGGGCATCCAGCGGGGCCAACGCCCCGGTGTGCCCCTGGGCCAGCATGCCGAAGCGGGCCAGCACGCACCAGATGGCCAGCAGATGCCACGCCAGCCCCTGCACAAGACCGAGGAAGTAAAAGTGCCCCGGCACCGCCAACGTGACCGACAGTGCCAGCCAGCACGCGGCCCAAAGGGGCATCTCCCTGGCAGCGGTGCGGCGGCAGACGCGGGCGGCAGCCTCAACGGCCAGCAGAAAGACCACGGCAAAGGCGGTCATGGCCCAGCCGCGGTAACGGCCAGCCTCCCCAAATAGGATGCAGCGCAGGTAAAAGTAGGCCAGCGGATAACTGCCCACCACCGCCCAGGGCCAAAAGCATTGATTTTTGGGTACACTTGAATAAAGGGGACGGATCTCGCCCTCTTGATGGGAGTATTTCATAGGGTTGCTCCTTATTTCATTCTTGAGCCATGCACTTTGTAGGGGTCGATGCCCGCATCGACCCGCGGGCGGATGCAAGCATTCGCCCCTGCATAAAAGGCATCATGGTTCCTCTTCCACGTACTCCAGCAGCTCGCCCGGCTGGCAATCCAGCGCCTTACACAGGGCTTCCAGCGTGGAGAACCGCACGGCTTTGGCTTTGTTGTTTTTCAGGATGGACAGGTTCGCCGGGGTGATGCCGATCTCCTCGGCCAGTTCTCCCGCGCCTTTGTGGCGGCGGGCCATCATCACATCCAGGTTTACGACAATGGGCATGATGTGTCCCCCTTAAATTGTATAGTCCAGTTCGTTTTTCATGCGCACGGCCTGAGCAAAGGCGTTTTTCAGCACCCGCACCAGCAGCGCCATAAATCCAGCGGCCGCGGCCAGCACCGCAAAGGGCCGGTAGCAGATGAAAACCGCTGCCAGGCAGAGCACCGCCGCCCCGGCACAGCACCAGCTGATGCGCCGCAGCGCCGCGACGTTCTCGGGTACAAAGACCTCGCCTTTCTCGATACGGCGCAAAAATTTGTACAGGCTGACCAGCATACCGATAGCCAGCGCCGCGCAGGCATAGCCCAGCACCAGCAGTGTGGCGGTCAGGCCTGTGCTGGGGCGCAGCCCTGCCGCTGCAATGAACCACGCCGTCACCCACGGCCCGCCCAGCGTCATGGCAATGCTGCCGATGAGTGCAGCCACCACCACGCACCGTGTCAGCGTGATGCTTTTTTCGTCGTCCCAAAATTTCATGGTCGTGTCTCCTCCCGGTTTTCGGTATGGCTGCAGTATAGCATATGTATTATCGTTTTGCAAGTGTTTTTTATCGTTTTTCGATATATTTGTGTTGTTATACAAAAAGGCCCCACCGTTTTTGTACGGCGGGGTCTGTGGGGCATATTCAGCTGCGGGCGGCGTGGCTGGCTTCCCGCTTGGCGCGGCGCTCCATCAACGTCTCCCAGCTGGAAGACATCTTGTCCGCCAGGCAGACAAGGCAGGCCTCGCGGCAGCGGGGCAGTTGGGTGATGGTCAGCGGCCACATGTGGGTCTGGATGATATTGCGCTCCTTGTTGTTGAGCTGAAACACCGCATCGGCGTTGTAGCGTGCAATTAGGGGGTGCTTAAAGCCGTGCCAGTGGGTGATGTTGGAACAGTTGTGCCAATCGTACAGATAAAAATCGTGCAAAAACGCGCCGCGCACCAGGCTGACTTCATCGGCATGGCAATGCCAGTGCAGGTTGAGCCAGTAGGCGATGCGGGTCACCCGCAGGCAATGCTCGTAGGTGGTGACGGTGCCGTGCTGGATGAACTGCTGCATCTCCAGCGCATGGGGGTCATCGGCAATGCCGCGCAGGATCTCGTACATACGTGCTTCCTGCGCCGGCGTCAGTTGGCAAACCATCGGCGAGCACTCCTTTCTCTGTTGGGTATCCCCATTATACCGCGGTGTTTTCTCGGCTACAATAGGGCGCAAAAATTTCACTTTTAAGTGCACATAATTAAATTTTCTCTTCATTTAGCCCAACAACCGCATAGCACCAAAATCTGCCTCTGCGGTTTTCAGCTCCAGCCTCATATAATCAGCCATATATGTCCAATCCGGCGTTCCTTGAACAAGTTCTGAATGTCATCCATGCTGTCGATGTTTGCCATCTGCAGCAATTCACGGATTTTTGCTCTACGGGCGTTTTCTTCCGGGCTTCGATTCTTTCGGGACATATCTTTTTTCTCCATCCTGATGCTTCTATTTTACACCTCTCCGGAGGTTTACACAATTATTGGGATGGTCTCTTATTCTTCTTTATTTTCTGGAAGATAGTACAGCTTTCCATTCTTAGAAATCAGCTGGACATCCTCTGCATATAGTTCAGATGTGTCTGCTATAACCTCTGCCAAAGCTCTCAAAGTGTTCACCTCCACAATTTTATTCCAAACTCTTATCTCTTCTTCTCCAATATCCCATTAAACTTCGCCATAAACACAGCCGTTGTGACCGCTGCCGCCACGAGATTTGTTGAATTATTCTGTGCCATGATTTTCTCCGTATTGTTCTATTTTTATTTATAACTTTATGTTCTTTTTCATATATAACTTTTCTATAACATTACAAATATAATAACATAAAACTGGCATATTACAAAATCAAAAGAACGATAGTTCTCTGAACTATCGTCCTCTTGATTACCCTATCAGCATAAATTGGTACAATTATCAACAACTGAGCTATTCTAATCTTACCTTCTAATTGATTGAATCCAAATATTCTAAAACTTCGGATAAAGTGATTCTCGCATTGCCTTGTTCACTATTTAAAACTTCAGGTTTGCTCATATCGAATGAGGCTTGCGTCACATTTAACAGACTAGGATAAGCATTTTCATATGTTTGTGTAATAAACAGATATGTTTCTCCCACTTCGATTGTTGAAGCACCTTCTACAACAAAAAATTGACCATCTATCTTTCCACCTGGTCGTTTTATTGAAATTGAACTTGATTCTACATTTCCTTTATACACCTTTTCAATACTAATATCAAAAATTGTATATGGAATTTCTGTAGCTTCAACTAATCCAGTTTCAGAATCGGCTCCTGTTTCTGATTTAACATTCAGTGATTCATAATTAATTTCCGTAACTGTACCACTAAAAACTAAATCTGAAGCATCAACAATTTCTTCCGCAGTATCATATACAGGATATTCCGCTTGAATAATAGTAGTTTCATTTTCATTTGTTGTGGATTTTGAATTTGAACTACAAGCACTCATAACAATTGAAATCAATAATATGCCAACTAGCATAAACGCTCTTTTTTTCATATCATCATCCTCCATATTTAATATTAAAATTATTAATCATATTTCGCATTAACATTGTCAACATCAAATGTTTGTGGTGCTGTCATACCATTTCTGTTTCTGCTATATTTCATAATTGATGATTTTGATGTATTTGGATTATCCACATAGCCAAAAAACGTGTCCAAATTCATGCGTAACTGTACTTTTAGCAAAATTATTAAAGTTTGTTGCATCCGCACTTATGGTTCTAGCATTAACCTTTATTGTAAATTTTGTTGTATATTTACTTTCATATTCAGAATTCTTTGTGTTCCCACAACCGAGGTCTAACGCTACAACAACAGTCACCTTCCTCACAAGCTCTTTTTCCTTGTGATTTTCAGCAATCCTGTTGAAGCTGAAAAACTCTACAAAGTGCGTAAATTCAAGGATTTCTACATATCCTTTCTGTGTAGTCCTACCACCGTCTCCACATGCCGAGTCTGGGGGAAGAGGTCCACCGGGGTGAAGCCCTTTGCCTTATACCCATGGCGGGCAAAAATCGCTACATCCCGCGCCAAGGTTTCGGGGTCGCAGCTGACGTAGACTACCCGGCGGGGGGCCATTTTGGCCACGGCGGTGATGCACTCGGGCGTGCTGCCGGCGCGGGGCGGGTCCAGGAAGACCACGTCCGGATGCAGGCCCTCGTCTGCGGCGGCGGCCATCCACTCGGTAGCGTCGGCGCATACAAATTTGGCGTTGGACAGTTTATTATGCCGGGCGTTGGCGGCGGCATCTTTCACGGCAGCGGGGTTGCGCTCCACGCCGATGACCTGCCCTGCGTGGGGCGCGGCGCACAGGCCGATGGTGCCGATGCCGCAATAGGCATCCACCACGGTCTCCTTGCCGGTCAGCTTGGCGGCGTCCAGCGCGGCGCGGTACAGTACCTCGGTCTGCCGGGGGTTGACCTGGTAAAAACTGCGGGAGGAAATGGCAAACTGCAGCCCGCACAGCGTGTCCAGCACAAAGCCGGGGCCGTAGAGCGTTTTCTCCCGGTTGCCCAGCACAGCGCTGCTTAAAGTGGGGTTGATATTTTGCACAATACTGACGACCCACGGCGCTTTTTTGCGCAGAGCCGCGCAGAAATTACGGCTGCCGGGCAGCTCCGGCCTCGGCGTGACCAGTGTGACCAGCACCTGCCCCTTGCGGGAGCAGCGCAGCACCACGTGGCGCAGCAGGCCGGTGCGCTTGTCCTCGTCAAAAGCCGTGTAGCGGCAGGCGCGGGCGGCGTCCTGCACGGCGGCCAGCGTGCGGTTCAGCACCTCGTTTTGCAGCAGGCAGTCGGCCGAGGGCAGCACCTTATGGGTGCCCTCGGCGTACAAACCGCAGACCAGTTTGCCCTGCTGGGTGGCAAAGCTGGCGATGGCTTTATTGCGGTAATGCCACGGCTCGGCCATGGTGCGCAGCGGGGCCACCGGAGCAAAACCGCCCAGCAGCTTTTGCAGGCGCTGCTGCTTTTCGGCGGTCTGGCGCGGATAGGGCAGTGCCAGCAGCGGGCAGCCACCGCACTTTTTACTAAAATTAACACAGGTCTTGGCCATGGGGCATCTCCTTTAAAATTGCAAGGGCAATACCGCATAATTCTAAGTGCCGATACGGCGAGCGAGGTGCGGCAGCCGCCGGAGCGGTGCTTAAGCCGTTAGGCGGGAATTGTGCGGTGTTGCCCAAGGTCTTGCGCGGTATGTTACAATAAAGCTAGAGCATTTTTTGCGGCGTGTGCCGCATATTGTACAAACGGAGGGACTTTGTATGAACGTACTGCTGATCAACGGCAGCCCCCACAAGGAGGGCTGCACCTACCATGCCCTGTGTGAGGTTGCCAAAACGCTGAACGCCGCGGGCATTGAGACGACGATCTACCACATCGGCCCCGCGCCGGTGGGCGGCTGTGTAGGCTGCGGCGGCTGCGCCAAGGCCGGGCACTGTGTGTTCGGCGGGCCGGTGGTGGATGTGCTGCCACTGGTGGAAAAGGCCGACGGCATCGTGTTTGGTGCGCCGGTACACTATGCCACGGCGGCGGGCAGCATGCTAGGCTTTATGCACCGGCTGGCCTACAGCGCCGGGCGGTATCTGCGGCACAAACCGGCGGCCATCGTGACCAGCGCACGCCGCGCCGGCACCACCACCGCCATTGAGGCTATGGAAAAGATCCCGCAGTTCTACGAGATGCCGCTGGTCAGCTCCACCTACTGGCCGATGGTCCACGGCACCAGCGGCGATCAGGTGGCCCTGGACGAGGAAGGCTGCCAGATCATGCGTAACCTGGGCACCAATATGGCCTGGCTGCTGAAGTGCATCGAGGCCGGCAAGGCCGCCGGTGTGGAAGTCCCCACCGCCGAGGGCGGCAAGCGGACAAATTTTATCCGTTGATAAGCTGTTTTTGAAAGGAGCCGCGCGGCGGCTCCTTTTTTTATTTTATGGGTACAAATTTATGGATACAAATTAAATTACCATGATGGCGTAAAATCCCAGCGCCGAAGCCGCCGCGATATAGGCCACACGCCCGGCCACGGCAAACACCAACCCAAAGGCCAGCCCGGCCAGCACGTCGCTGACAAAGTGTACGCCCGTGACAACGCGGGAGACCGCTATGATGACGGCCAGAACCGCCAACACTGCCCCCAACGGCGGCAGCACGTACCACACCGTCGCTGCAATGGCCGCGGCTGAGAAGCAGTGGCGGCTGGGCATGCTCTGGCCGGTCTTATCTTTTGGAAACAACGGTACAAAGCCATATTTCGTATAAGGGCGCGGACGGTTAATGGCCGCACGCAGAGCCGTACCCACCACAAACGCCGCCGCAGGCACCACGGCAGTAACCCCCAGCGGCGCCCACATGGCATGCCAGGCCAACCAGGCCAGCAGGCCCAGATACAGCAGATACACAGCCGCCGCAGCCCCCGTGCTGACAGCCCGCAGCGCCTTTTTTGCCGCCGGGCGGGCGTTGAACCAGCCGATCACCGTGCGATATTGCTGTTCGTTCATGGGTAGACCTCCCTAGTGTAAAATAATACAGTATAAGCATAACACCGCGCAAAAGGGTTGTCAAACGCAGCGGCGCACAATATAATAGGTGTAACGTAAAAATAGGAGGATCCTGTTTTGTTTGGTTTTGCAAATGCGCTGCTGCTGGCCCTGTTTGCCGCAGCGGGTGTTGATTTGGTTTTGGCGCTGCGCTGCAAGGCAGTTGGGCAGCTGTTTACCGTGCCGCACTATCTGTTTGGGGATTGGGGCGGCGAGGCCCGTGCCCGGTGGGGGCAGCGTGCCTTTTTGCTGGCGCTGATGCTGTATGAGTTCACGGTGGTGTTCTGCAACAGCATGGCGCGGGAGAACTGGCCCTTTTTGCAGGGGCAGCTTGCCCCGGTGTTGGACATGATTATGTACACGCTGCTGTGCGGCAAGATTTTGCTGGGCACCCGCTACACCTGGCGGGAGCTGATCTGCGCCGGTGCGCTGTATTTTGTGGCGCGGTGGGTATATTTCAACGGGCAGAACATCTGGTTTTTGGGCCTTGTGATGGTGCTGTTGGCAGCCAAAGATGTGCCGCTGCGGCGCAGTTTGCAGGCGTTTTTAGGCTGCGGCGTGCCCACGCTGGCGCTGGTGGAAGTGCTGCATTTTGCGGGTATTATCGCCCCTGACGCGCTGAGCGAGCGCAGCGGCAGCTACCGGCTGATGTTCGGGTACGGGCACCCCAACACCTTTGGCGGCATCGTGTTTGGGCTGGTGCTGGCCTGGGTGCTGCTGCGCCAGGCAAAGATCACCTGGGCCGAGATCGCCGCCGTAGCGGGCGTGGGGCTGTTTTTATGCAAGGGCCCGGCGTCGCGGTCGCCTGCGCTGTGCGCGTTTTTGCTGGCAGTGCTGCTGGTCTGCGCCAAATCGGTGGGCGCGCGCAAAGGGCGCAAGCTCACCGCCGGGCTGTGCGCCGCCATGGTGCCGGTGGTGGGGGCCATCAGCTATATTTTGCCGCTGTTCGTGGTAAAAATTGGTCCCTGGGCGGACGAGATCGGCCCCGCGTGGCTGGCAAAGCTGGACAGCCTGCTGACCTGCCGCATCTCGCTGGCGTGGGCGGCGTACCGCATGTACGACATAAAAATTGCCGGCCAGATGCTGATGGACTGGCCGGCGATCGACAATATTTTTGTGTATTTCCTGTACCAGTTTGGACCGGTACTGGTGGTGTTGGCGGGCATCCTGATGGCCGTGACGCTGTACCGGCTGGCCCGGCACGGCCGCTGGCAGGCGGCGGCCTGTTTGCTGGTGGTGCTGTTTTATGGGTATATGGAGACGCAGGTCATCCACATCACCAGCGACCCGGCGCTGTTGCTGCTGGTACCAGCAGTATTTGGGGATTCGCTTTCAGATTGATTTTGGCCCGCTTGTCGCAGCTGGCTTACGTGGCTCACCACCTTGCGGTGAGCCACTTTTTTAACGGCATCTAACCGTTATGCGTACTCTTTTGTGACCAAAAAGGGAGGCCCTTATGGATGCAACCCATGATAAAAGGGCGTCACCGCATGATGGCGACGCCCGCAGGGCTGTACCTTAATCCTCAGGGTATTCGATCTCCACGCCGTCGGCTTCCGCGGCGGTCTTCGCCGCCGTAACCAGCCCGCTTACCTCGCCGGAGGGCTTCTCCAGCAGGTACGCCCCTACCGGTTTGGTTTTGTACACCAGCAAAACGCAGTAGGTATCCTCGTCGCCGGTGGAAAGCTGCGGGCAAAGCAGCGTCCACTTTTCCACCGTTTTGCCTTTGTAGCTGCCCAGGTCCAGGCCGCTTTCCTGCACCACCTGGTTGAAAGCGGTAAAGCTGTCGTCCCACTTTTTGGGGATCTTCACCTTATCCACCGCCGCGCTGGACAGGTCCGTCTCGAACCCGTAGCCCGTAAAGTAGGTGCCGATGTCCTGGGTGGTCTCCACCGTGGCCGTCACCGGTGCAGCCGCAGCCACCGCGTCGCCGGAGAAATGCACCGCTGCCGCCACCGTGCCGCACAGGCATACCGCGCACAGGGCAAGCGCCCCCGCCTGCCGCAAGCCGGGTTTTGTTACCGTAAATAAAAACATACGCAGCCCCCCCTGCCATTCGTTTTCACATAATGGTATGCAGGGGCTGCGTTTTGTATGTTATTTGTATTTTTCCACCGGCTCGTACCACTGGAAGATCACAGCATCGTTCTCAGCTTCCAGCTGCTTGGTGTTATGTTCCGGCAGGGCGGTCCACATCACCGGCATCGCGCCCAGGGCGTCGGCCAGGCGGACAGCCCAGTTGCGCTTATCGGGGCACCAGGCAATAAAATCCGGCCGGCCCAAAAAGTTGCCAAAGCAGTGGGAAAACACATACGCCGGGACGGGATGGGTGCCGTCATGGCGGTAGCTGCGGTAACTGTCGGACAGCTGACCGCGCAGCACGCCGGGCGCCTGGTGGCGGATGATACCCACCACGCGGGGGTCGAAGCTCTCGATGCAGTAGGGGCCGGGGTAGGCTTTCAGTGCGGCCAAGGTGGCGCGGCAAAGGTCCTCCAGGTAGGGCTTGGTGTACTCGTGGCGGCTCTTAATCTCGACGATCAGCGGCGTGGCGGGATTGGTCTCGGCCACAGTGCGCAGCATGTCGGCAAACAGCGGCGGGTGGTCATCACTGCCCGCCAGCGGCATGGCGGAGAACTCCGCCCAGGCGGCATCGTGGACAAAGCCCTTGCCGGGGGTCATGCGGTCCAGCGTATCATCGTGGAAAACCACCAGCTTATGGTCAGACGTAAACTGTACGTCCAGTTCAATGCCGTAGCCGTGGCGGGCCGCGGCGGCAAAAGCGGGCAGGCTGTTTTCCGGCGGGCGCTGGTCCTTGCCGAAGTAGCCGCGGTGGGCATAGTTGCGGCCATAGAACGGGGCCCGCAGGTCCTCGCGCTTAGCGCCGGGCCAGACGGCAAACAGCACCAGCGCAGCCAAAATCACCAGTATTACTAGCAAAATCATAATCTTTCACGCTCCGCCGCCATTGTACCGCGCGGCGCGGCAAAATGCAAGCTGTTTTTTTTGCAACTGTATTATAGCACAGCGGAGAGATTTTCTGCTATTCGATTCCCGACTTCATGTATCATCATTCTGCCATTTTGCGCGATACTCGGTAGGGGTGCAGCCGGTCTCGGCGTGGAGCTGCATGCCAAAATAGCTGCTGGTGCCAAAGCCGCAGCTTTGGGCGATGTCGGTCACGGTGCGGTCAGTCTCCAGCAGCATTTTACAGGCGGATTGCAGCCGCACGGTGCGGATGTAGTCGGTGGGGCTGGTGTGCAGGCAGCTTTGAAACGTGCGGTAGCACTCCCTCTCGCTGCAATAGGCCGCAGCCGCCAGCATGGGCACGGTGATTTTCTCGGCATAGTGGGCGTTGACGTAGACCATCATCTGCTTGAGCTTTTTCTGCGCGGCGGTGGCGGCCTTTTCCTCGGTGCCGGGGCGCGGGTGGGCCTGTGCAGCCAGGTGCGCCCAGATCTCGCTTAATGCGGCCTGCAGGCGCAGCTCATAGCCGTAAGCGGTCTCGTCCAGGTCAAAGGTTTTTCGCAGCATCGTCAAGGTTTCTGTCTGGGCGGCATCGGCTGGGTCCAGCAAAATCAGCTCTTTCTCCTTATCCTGCACCAGCGGGCGGACATACTGTTCCTCCACCGTGCCGCCGGGCACACCGGCCACCAGCGCGGGCGAGAAGAGATGCAGCACCAGTTCCAGGTCAGCTTCGGGCTTTAAAATTTGGGTGGAGTGCAACACGTTGCTGTTGACCATGCCGCCGCTGTCCGCCCGCATGACGTGCTCGCAATGCGGGGTGCGGTAGAGGATGGCACCCTTGCGGACGTAGAAGAGTTCCACGCTCTCGTGCCAGTGCCAGGAAGCCTTGCCCCCAAAGTAGCGTGCGCCCTGCACGAGGCTGGCGATATGCGGAAAGTTAGGCGTATAACCGGGCAGATGCTCTTCCCGGCTATCGGGGTTTAAATCAATGCCTGTAACGTGGAGCATTTTTGTTGGGCACCTACCTTTCTTTGTTTATTTTATTGTAGCGGGTTGGGAGTGGTTTTGCAAGATTTTGGATGTTTTTAGTTGGTTGCGGTTTTCGGTGTTCCGCCACCTTGCGGAGTGGCTCCCGCTCCGCGCCGCCTTGCGGCGCTTCGCTCGTTTTAATGGCATATTGCCGTTATGTGTTCTTTTGGAGGCCCAAAGGGAACCGAAAAGGTCTCCGCTGCTTCCGATAGTGCGCGCCTGGCGACGCACAACGAGCGCCGCCGTCCCGCAAAGAAGTCCGCTGCCTCGCAACAGCGGGACTTTTTTGCTTCCTTTTTTTGGTCGCAAAAAAGGAAGCGCTAACAGGGCCGTCCGTTATAAAAGACCCTGCCGCAGGACAGACAGGGCCGGGTGGTCACCAATCAAAAAGACGTTTTAAAACTTTTTCCCAAAAGTTTTCACAATTCTTCCATCATCACATTGTATTGTGTTATTATAATAGATAAAGGTAAATGAGGAGGTCATCCTTATGGCAAAAATATTGATCGTTGACGATGAACCGCGTATCCGGGACCTGATCCGTGAGCATCTGCAGTACGCCGGTTTTGTGTGTGAGGAAGCCGGGGACGGCGGCGCGGCGCTGGCCGTGCTGGCCCAGGGGGGCATCGACCTGCTGATCCTGGACATCATGATGCCCTTTATGGACGGCATGACCTGCCTGCGCGAGATGCGCACCCGCAAGATCATGACCCCCGTCATCATGCTGACTGCCCGCAGCGAGGAATACGATAAACTGGCCGGCCTCGAGGGCGGCGCCGACGACTACGTCGTCAAGCCCTTCTCCCCGCGGGAGCTGGTGGCCCGCGTCAAGGCCGTGCTGGCCCGCACCATGCCCAAACCGGCCGAGAACTCCGGCGTATTCACCTTTGGCGACCTGGTCATTGATACCGCCAGCCACAGCGTCAAGGTAGCCGGGCAGGAAGCCCCGCTGACCCCCAAAGAGTTCGACCTGCTGGTCTTTTTGGTCAACAACAAGGGCATCGCCCTGAGCCGCGAGAAAATTTTGCAGCAGGTGTGGAACTACGATTATTACGGCGAGGACCGCACCGTGGACACCCACATCAAAATGCTGCGCGGCCATCTGGGCCCCTGCCGCAAATTCATCGTTACCGTGTGGGGCATCGGGTATAAATTCGACCCCGAAGTCTTATCGTAAGGGAAGTGCCGCGCTTTGAAAAACGCTAAAAAGCGCGCCCCGTCCATCAGCATCCGCTGGCAGCTGATGTTCTTCATCGGGGCCATGACCCTGCTGACCGTGGGGCTGATCTGGGGCATCATCACCTACGCGCTGGCCCCGAAATATAACGCCACCATCCGCCAGAACCTGACCAACAAAGCCAGCGCCATCACGGCCATTTTTGACCAGACCGACTCCGAAATTTCCAGCCGGGATTTCGGTGTTTTGCAGCTGGACGATGATTTTTGGACTGCTTTAGGCCAGACCTTTTCCGACAAAAAGATCAATATGGACGGCTACTGCGTCGACTTCAGCGATTCGACGCTGCGCTGCCTGAAAGCCTACGAGAGCATGTTCCCCTGCCTGCTGCACGAGAGCAGCGGCTCGTTCAGCGGGGAGTTCGGGTACAACCTCAACACCCGCCAGCTCATCACCTTTAGGCAGGAATTGTTCGAGGAAGGCTCACTGTACAAGATCGTGCAGATCGGCTCCACCCGGCAGATGCTGGTGGGCCAGCTTTCGGCGGACGGCAAGTACGGCATCATCGTGTCCACCGGCATGGCACAGATTGCCACAGCCGCCGAGGTGCTGCGCAGCATCCTGTGGCCGGTGGCGCTGATCTTGCTGGTGCTGGATCTGCTGTTTGCCATGCTGTTCAGCCGGTGGTTCACCCGGCCGGTGCAGCAGCTTTCCAGCGGTGCAAAAGAGATTGCTGCCGGCAATTATGATATCCAGCTGCCCGTTGTACACCATGACGAGATCGGCCAGCTGGCCGAGGATTTCAACCACATGGCCGCTGAGGTCAAGCGCAGCGCCCAGCTGGAAAAAGACATTCTGGCCAATGTCAGCCACGACCTGCGCACCCCGCTGACCCTGATAAAGGGCTACGCCGAGACTGTGCGCGACCTGACCGGCACTGACGCCGAAAAGCGTACCGAGCAGTGCAACATCATTGTGGACGAGACCGACCGTCTGTCGGCACTGGTCAACAGCGTGATGGAGCTGAGCAAGGTGCAGAGCGGCGCCGAAAAGCCCAACCTCATTGATTTTGACATGGGTGAACTTTGCTTTGAAGTTGCGGGCCGCTACGACGCCCTGTGCGATCAGAACCACTGGCATCTGGAGTTGCAGGCCGACGAGGCCGCCCCGGTGCGGGCCGACCCCGCCATGATGGAGCGGGTGCTGCATAACCTCTTGGGCAACGCCTTCCACCACATCGGTGCGGACGGCCAGGTGATGCTGCGGGTGCTGCCCCAGGCGGACGGCTGCCGCGTGGAGATCGAGGATCACGGCCCCGGCATCCCACCGGAGGATCTGCCCTATATCTTTGACCGCTACTACCGCGCACGGCAGGATTCCGGCAAAGTGGGCACCGGGCTTGGGCTTTCCATTACCAAAGCAATTTTACAGCAGCACGGCTTTGCCTTTGGCGTAAGCAGCGCCGTAGGGCAGGGCTCCACCTTCTGGTTCGTGATGCGGGACGTCCGCACCGGGCCGCAAGCCTGAAAGGAGACCCCGTATGGACGAGAAACTGAACCGCAAGATGGACGAACAGCTGGCCAGCCGCGTGGCCGAACTGGATGCCCATAACGACGAGACCGGCGACGGCAAACTGGACGCCGCCGACCTGAAAGCCCAGCTGAACCGCATTGAAGCCCAGCTGGAACTGCAGGACGAGCAGAACCGCAGCATTATGAAAAACCAGCGCCTGCGCATGCTGCTGACCATCATCATCACGGTAGTGCTGCTGGTGGTGCTGGGGCTGTTCTGGAACCACATGGACCAGGCCTATAAAGAGGTCATGACCGCCTGCACACAGGTAAACGAACTGGCCGACACCCTGCAAAGCAGCCTGGACACGCTGGACCCCGATGAACTGAACAACATGATGCAGGACCTGCCTGCCATCACCGAGCAGCTGAAGCAGCTGGATGTGGACAGCCTGAACACCGTGTTGCAAGGTTTGCCCACCTTGATGGACAACGTGAATAAACTGCAGCAGCAGGTGGAGACGATCACGAATACGTTCAGCGGAATTAGTGCGCTGTTTGGAAAATAATTTTTTGGAAGGCCCCCACTTGCGGGGCCTTTTTTCACACCTCATACAAAACTTTTACACAAATTCATGCTATAATACCAAAGTCAAAATTTACCACCCCGTTAAAGAGGAAGGAATACCAAATGGAAGATACCGTAAAGACCCGGCGCAATCCGCTGGCATGGTTCGGCAAGCATAAAAAGCTGACTGCCCTGCTGCTGGTGGTGCTGATCGCAGCTGTGCTGGTGCTGCGCGCTGTGCTGGGCGGCAAAAAGGCCGCCGGTTCCACCTACCAGTTCGTGCGCACCTCCACCCTGCAAAAGACAAGCCTGACCGACTCGGTGAGTGTGAACGGCACCGTAAAATCCGGCTACGAGGCCAGCGTCACCGTGGCAGATTCGGCCAAGCTGTACAAGGTCAGCGAGGTCAAGGTGGCCGTGGGCGATACCGTGAAAAAGGGTGACGTCATTGCCACGCTGGACACCTCCGACCTGGAAAAGCAGATTGAAAGTGCCGAAGAAAGCTACGGCGACACACTGAAATCGGCCCAGACCAGTTATGACCGTGCTACCGCCGACCTGGAAACTTCCACCGTGCAGCACGAGAATAGCCTCATCGACCTGCAGGCCAAGATCGACCAGGCTGACCAGAATTTGCAGGATGCCAAGGATGCCCTGACCAAGGCGCAGGAGAACGAGCGCAAGGCCCAGAGCACCTACGATACTGCGGTATCTGACTATAACACGCTGAAATCCGCCTATGACAGCGCTTCGGCCAGCATCAGCGCATATACCCAGGAGAAAAATGATGCCGCTACCGCACTGAACAACGCCCTTTACGCTGCCAATCAGGCTTTAAGCGCACAGCTGGCCGACCCGGACAATGATGAAAAACGGCAAGCTGCTGAAGATGCCCAAGCTAAAGTTACAGATGCCCAAAACACGTACAATGAAGCTGACCAAAAGCTGACGGAAGCACAGAATAGCTGCTCCGCTCCTTCGCTGGGCCTGTACGGCTTTACCAGCATCCAGACCGCGCTGACCCAGGCGGATTCCACCAAGACCCAGGCTGAATCCGCACTGGACAGTGCCAAAAACGCTGTCGACACCGCCAATACCCAGATCAGTACCTGCGAGCAGCAGGTCAAAGCAGCCCACGACAGCTACGACCAGGAGAAGAACTACTCCAACCTGCTGAACAAATCCCAGAATGTGGAGGACAGCGCTACCAAGCTGGAGCAGGCCCAGCGTACCCCGGACAATCTGGAAACACTGCGCAGCACCCTGGAGGACTGCACCCTGACTGCCACGATGGACGGCACCATCACGGCGCTGAATGCTACCGTTGGTTCGGTCTGCAGCGGCACCGTGGCTACCATCCAGAATACCGATGCACTGGTGGTGGACGTGACCATTCCCGCCAACAGCGTGCCTAAACTTTCTACCGGCATGACCTGCCACATCACCAGCGATGCCACCGGCGACGCTGTGATCGACGGCACCCTGACCCAAATCGACCCTGTTGCCAACGACACGGGCAGCTTCGGCGCCAAGGTCGTGGTCAATGGCGATGCGGATGGCCTGCTGATCGGCATTTCCGCCAAGGTGGAGATCGTTATCAGCGAGAAAGACAACGTCTTTATCGTGCCCCGCGACGCTGTGGGCACCGCCGACGACGGCAGCAGCTACGTGCTGCGCAAGACCGGCGGCGAGGGCGTGGATATGACCTTTGAGCAGGTGACCGTGACCACCGGCGACACCAACGATTTCTATGTGGAGATCACCGGCAGCGACCTGCAGGAGGGCGATGTGATCCGCTCCAGCGCTGACCTGACCCAGGGTATTGAGACCAGCAGCGACTCCACCCTGCCCGACGGCGTGCAGCAGATGGAAAACGGCGACCTGTATGTAGGCGACCCCAGCAACATGCCCGAGGGCACTGTTGTGATGGGCGGCGGCGATGTCCCGGCAGGCGGCCCTGACAGCGGGCCGGGAGGCGGACAATGAGCCAGAGCCCTACCCCCATCCGCCGCGGCGCCGACGCCCGCGATACCGAAGCCTTTGCCAAACAGATCGCTGCAAGCCTGCTGACCCAGAATGATGCCCCGCAGCCTGTCTCCCCTGTCCCGGAAACCAAAAAGCCGCTGATTGAGATGCACGGCATCCGCAAAAGCTACTACATCGGCAGGCCCAATGAGTTGGAAATTCTGCACGGTATCGATCTGACGGTCTACCCCGGTGAATTTGTGGCCATCGTGGGCGAGTCCGGCTCCGGCAAATCCACCCTGATGAACATCATCGGCGTGCTGGATAAGCCCACCGCCGGTGAGTACGCGCTGGACGGCGTAAACATCCATGACGCCAAAGATAACCAGTTGGCCGATATCCGTAACCGCAAGATCGGCTTTGTGTTCCAGACCTACAATCTGATTGGCCGGCAGAGCGCCTTGAAAAATGTCGAGCTGCCGATGCTGTACGCCGGTGTGCCCGGCGGTGAGCGCACCCGCCGCGCCAAGGAATGGCTGGAGCGCGTAGGCATGGGCGAGCGCATGAAGCACCAGCCCAACGAGCTTTCCGGCGGCCAGAAGCAGCGTGTAGCCATCGCCCGCGCCATGGTCAACGAACCGGCGCTGATTTTGGCCGATGAGCCCACCGGCGCGCTGGACAGCCAGACCAGCCGCACCGTCATGGATCTGTTCCATGAAATGCACAACACCTACCACAAAACCATCGTGCTCATCACCCACAACCCCGAGCTGGCCGACGAATGTGAGCGTGTGCTGACCCTGCGGGACGGGCTGATCGTGGGCGAAAGAAAGGGGAGTGGCAAACGTGCAGCTCTTTGAGAATATCAGCATGGCCTTTGCCAGCGTGCGCAGCAACAAGATGCGCAGCCTGCTGACCATGCTGGGCATCATCATCGGCATTGCGGCGGTCATTGCCATTGTCACGGTGGGCAACAGCATGACCGGCTCGGTCACTGACTCAATGTCCGGCATGGGCGTAAGCAACATTACGGTAACGGTCAAGCAGAAAACCTCCGGCGATACCCAGGGCACGGCCCAGGGTGTGACGCTGCGCCGCTTTATGGACGAGACTCCCGGCGAAAGCGACCGCATTACCGATGCGATGATCCATGATTTTTATGCAGCTTTCCCTGACAAGGTAGACCACTTTGAATACACGGTGGACGTCGGCCAGGAGACGATTTCTAAATACGGCGACCCCACCACGACCATCAAAGCCTCAGTCAGCGGCGTAAACCACGACACGCTGGCCAACAAGGACGATGACTCGCAGATCTTATACGGCCGCTGGCTGGACGATGCCAAAGACGCGGGCCGTATGCTGGCCTGCGTCTCGGAGAAGTTCGTCACCCAGGCCATCGGCGGCAGCCCGCAGGATGCCATCGGCAAGTCCTTCACTCTGCAGGGCAGCGACGGCAATTTGTACACCTATTTCATCGTAGGTGTGTATAAATACACCGAGGACAGCTATTCCAGCATGTTCGGTTCCACCAGCGATGATGACATCCAGACGGACATCTACATCCCGCTGGACGTGGCCCGCACCATCACCGGCATCGCCAGCGGCTACCAGAGCTTTACGGTGGTGGCCGCCAACGGTGTGGACGTGACCAGTTTTGTGAACACCGTAGGCGATTTCTTCGCCAGCTACTACACCTACAACGACAGCTGGACGGTCAGCGCGTCCAGCATTTCCAACCTGGTAGAAAGTATGACCGAAATGCTGAACACCGTGTCTCTGGGCATCTCGGCCATTGCCGCCATCTCGCTGCTGGTGGGCGGCATCGGCGTTATGAACATTATGATGGTCTCGGTCACCGAGCGCACCCGTGAGATCGGCACCCGCAAGGCGCTGGGCGCCCCGGCGTCGGCCATCCGCATGCAGTTTATCACCGAGAGCGTGATCCTCTGCCTGATCGGCGGTGTCATCGGCGTGGTGCTGGGTATCGCGGCCGGTGTGGGATTGAGCACCCTGATGAAAGTGCCGGGCAAGCCTACGATTTCTTCCATCGTAGTGGCCGTTGGTTTCAGTATGGCCATTGGCGTGTTCTTCGGGTATTACCCCGCCAACAAAGCCGCCAAGCTGGACCCGATTGAGGCTTTGAGATACGAATAACCGTTAAAATCCGAAATAAAACACCCCCGGATGCACGAACCAATGTGCATCCGGGGGTGTTTTGCTTTATTTACTCCGCGCTTTCCGGGGTGGCGATTTCGGTGGTCTGGCTGCCGTAGAGGGCGTTGAACTGGCGTTCCGTTTCCTCATTCAGGTAATCAACGCTGGGGTAAACGTCGTCGTGTTCATCGGCATAGCGATTGCTGATCTGTTCCCGCAGGTCAGCCTTGATGGCGTTGTCGCGGGCTTCTTTGCTGTCGTAGCAATCGTAGTTATAGTAGTAGCCCTTCTGCACCCGCCTGGCCAGCTGCTCGGTGGTCAAGCCGTCGGCAAAGGATTGGGAGAACTCGGCACGGTAAGTATCATACACGCCGCCGACATTTTCCTCGGTGCCAAAATTCATGGTGGTAAAGTTCCAACCTGCGGCTTTGGCGGCCTGCACAATGGCGGCACAGTTGGCGGCAAACTCCGGCTCATTGCCGGCGGCGTCCTGGCGGAAGTTCAGGTACAGGATCAGGGTGTCGCCCGGCTCCAGCGTGTTGTCCACGTTTTCCGTATCGGTGTGGTTAAAATCAACGCTGGCGTGCATCGAGGTCACGCTGGCTTTCAGCTCCGGATCGGCGGAAAGCTGCTCGTACATGCTGTCCACGACCTGCTGCTCGATGCGTTTTTCGGCGTTGCGGTCCGCGCCGCCCAGCCAGCGCCAGGCCAGCGGTATCAGGGACGCCGTGCCCACCACGACCAGGACGAACGCGCAGCCCAAAATGCCCAGCCAATCAAACTTGAGCTTTACGTTTGGCTTGGTGCTGTAGACCAGCACCTCGATGCCCAGCACAATGAGGATGACCGGCGCGAATTTTAACACAGCCAGCAGGTTTGCCTTGGGCATGAACTGCTGGGCCAGCAGCAGTACACCACCCGCGATGAGCAGCACCGCAAAGGCCATCGTGCCCACGCGGCGGACTTTTTTAGGCGGTTCCGCCGGAGAATTTTGCACCGGCGGGTTGGTTTTCATTTCATCCATTTTGTTATACCTCGCTTTGCATTATACAGATTGTATTAGCATTAAGACACAGCAGAGCAGCGCCTCCCTCTGCGAGGGAGGTGGCTGCGCGAAGCGCAGACAGAGGGAGAGACCGCCCCATTAGCTGCCGCTGAATCGTAGGCTCTCTCCCCCATCCGCTTCGCGGGAGTCCCCTCCCAGAGGGGGCCTTTTTATGGTCTGCTTCCTTACTGCTTCTCATTCGGATACGGCGGAAGGGTGTCGGCCTCGTTGGGGTCAGCCTTCTTGGCCGGGTGCAGGCCCAGCAGCTTGATGCCGGCCACCACCAGCAGGATGCCCACCAGGATATTGGGGATGCCGTGGATGATATCATACGCATAACCGTAGCCGAAGAAATGCTCCAGCACGGTGGTCATCCAGTCCGCGATGAGGATATCATACAGCGCCCAGACGCCAAAGGCGATCAGGCCCCAGCCCAGCAGCTTGTTATGCTGGGGCAGTATGGCCCTAATATTGTCCCAGTTGGCGGGCAGAAGCAGGTCGTCGTCCTTGGGTTCCCCTGCCGCCAGATGACGGATGAGGTCATAGGTGTCAAAAAAGCTGTACATCCACACGATGACTGAGCCAACGACCAGAACATCCACCAGCGTGCCTGCCATGATAAACAGACAGAAGAACGTGATCATCGACAGGCCGCGCTTCATATAACCGTAGTACATCTGGCCTGCGCCGGGGATGCAGGCAAAAATAAATGTCAGAAATGCGTTCTTTTTCATAGTTTATTCCCCCTTGGCGGTACCGCCGCCGATTGGTTCTGTTTTCAGCTGTTCCAGGCCGCTTTCGGCGGTCAGGGTAAAGTTTTTAAAGGTATTGTTCAGGCTTTCGTAAAAGCCGCCCACTACGCTGTTCACGCGCTGGCGGAAACTGGGCTGCGGCTCGGTGGGTGTGGGTCTGGCCACGGGCACGCCTGTGCTGCCAGTTATGCCGAAAGTGGTCACGTTCCACAGCAGGAAAGCCAGCGCCACCGCGGCCGCCGTGGAAACGTAGCGGTTGGTCATAATGCGGAAGCTGCGCAGCCGCATGAGGTTCTGCACCTGCGGGATCAGGTCACGCATCGGCTGCTGCAGGCATTCCGGCGCGTTGTCTATCATTTTGGTGTACCGCAGCAGGCAGTAATCGCAAAATGTCAGGTGCTCGGCCGCTTCCAGCGCCCCCAGATCGTCGAGGGTGCCGTCCTTGAGGGCATACAGGCCCTCGTCGGTCAGGTGGCCTTCGGCGTCAAACAATTTTTCGTTATCAAAGTAAAGGCTCATTCCTTCTGCCTCCTCTCGATGATCTGCTGGCGCAGGATGTTCTTGGCGCGCCAGAGCTGGTTATTGACCGTGGCAGGCGGGCGGCCTACTGCGGCCGCGATCTCTGCGGTGGTCTTATGTTCCAGAAAGTACAACACGGCAATTCTGCCGTAGGGTTCGCGCAGGCTGCGCACCATGGTTTCCACTTCGGCGGCACCGGCCCGCTCTGTCAGCTGCTCGATGGGGTCCTGCGCGTCACCGAGGGGTGCTCCCCGTGGTTCGGGCAGGGCATCGTCCCCCGGGGCTTCCACCCGGCGCACCCAGCTGCTTTTTAAGTGGTCCTTGCATTTGTTGGCGGCCACACGCACCAGCCAGGCCTTGTAATACTGGGGCTCGCACCGGTCAATGGCCGAAAAGGCGGAGAGGAAGGTATCCTGGGTCAGGTCCTCGGCGGTGTGGGGGTCGTGAACAAACTGCAGGCAGACCGTGTAGATCAGCCGCTGATATTGCTGCATCAGTTCGGTAAATTCTCCGTTTGTCAGTTCCCACACCTCCTTTGTTTTGTCTTTCTGTTTACTAAAACGAATCCCCCGCGCCGGATTTTGCAACGCGGGGGATATTTTTTTAAATTTCTTTTAAGGCAATACCGCACAATTCTAAGTGCCGATACGGCGAGCGAGGTGCGGCAGCTGCTAAGCCAAAAGCGCAGATAATACTTTGTGTATTATCGAGCATTTTGGCAACGCAGATGCCGTGCCGCAGCCGCCGAAGCGGTGCTTAAGCCGTAAGGCGGGAATTGTGCGGTGTTGCCTTAAGATTTCTCTCAAATTTCGATGTCCAGGCTTACGGGGCAATGGTCGCTGCCCATGATGTCCATTAAGATACCGGCCTCTTTGATGTTGGGGGCCACGCGGTCGCTGACGAGGAAATAGTCGATACGCCATCCTGCGTTCCGCTCACGGGCGCGGAAGCGCATGCTCCACCAGCTGTACATGCCGGTGTCGGCGGGGTGTAGGCAGCGGAAGCTGTCGGTAAAACCGGCGGCCAGCAGTTCGTCCAGCTTGCCGCGTTCCTGGTCGCTGAAGCCCGCCGCGCCGCGGTTGGGGCCGGGGTTCTTCAGGTCGATGTCCTCGTGTGCGACGTTGAGATCGCCGCAGAGGATGACAGGTTTAACGGCGTCCAGCTTCTTTAAATAAGTACGCAGGTCATCCTCCCACTGCATGCGATAATCGATGCGGGCCAGCTCGTTTTGGGAGTTGGGCACATAGAGGTTGACCAGGTAAAAGTTCGGGTATTCCAGCGTGATGGCGCGGCCCTCATGGCTGTGGGCTTCGCAGTCGATGCCATAGTTGACCGATAATGCCGGAGTCTTGGCCCAGATGGCCGTGCCGGAGTAGCCTTTTTTCTCGGCGCTGTAAATATAGTCTGTATAGCCTGCCGGGGCGAAGTCCGCCTGGCCGGGTTGCATTTTGGTCTCCTGCACGCAGAAAAAGTCGGCATCCAGGGCGTTGAAGGTATCCTCAAAACCCTTTTTCAGGCAAGCCCGCAGGCCGTTGACGTTCCAACTGATGAATTTCATGAGGTAAGCCTTTCTTTTGTTTTACGTGGGTGCATGGGCGGCTTTCGGTGTTCCGCCTCCATGCGGCGGGGCCGGGGCGGCATCCGCCAAAGCCAAAAATCAATTCGGTATCTTAACCGCTTTTTTCTTCCAGACGCCGCTGACGAAGCGGCCGACAAAGCAAATGCTGCGGCAGACCCAGTCAATGACCATGGCCCACCAGACGCCGACGGCGCCCCAGCCCATGTTGACGCACAAGATCCAGCTGAACGCCAAACGCCAGACGAGCATCGAGACCACCGATGCGACCATCGTAAACTTTACGTCGTTGGCGGCGCGCAGAGCGTTGGGCAGCACAAAGGCCGCCGGCCAGATCAGGATACCCATGGCGCAGTGGATGATGACCAGTTCCGCCGCCAGGCTGCGGGTCTCCGGCGATAGGGTGTACATATTCAGCACCACCCCCAGCGACAGGATGACCGCCGCATTGGCAATGCCCTGGGCAATGTAGTCCCACAGCATCAGTTTTTTGGTGTAGTACACCACCTGCTGCATGTCCTGTGCGCCCACGCAGCGGCCCACTACGGTAATGACCGCCAGGCCCATAGCCTGGCCGATGATAGCGCCCACGGCGTCCAGGTTATTGGCCACCGCGTTGGCCGAGATATGCACCGTGCCGAACAGCGAGATCATCGACACCACCAGCACGCGGCCCAGCTGGAACAGGCTGTTCTCACAGGCCGAGGGGATGCCGATGCGCAAGATGCTTTGCACGGTCCCCCTCTCCAGGTGGGTGACCGACCGCGGCGTAATGTGCAGCACATACTCATGCTGAGCGGCCAGCGCCAGGATGATAAACGCGCCCACCGCACGGGAGATCAGCGTGGGGATGGCCACGCCCTCGACGCCCATGCCCAGCAGGTAGATGCAGATGGCATTGCCGCCAAAGTTGATGGCGTTAACGATGACTGACACCTTCATGGACACAGCGCTGTTGCTGGTGGAGCGGAAAATGGCCGCACCTGCGTTATACAGCGCCAAAAACGGGAAGGACAGCGCCGTGATGGTAAAGTAGATCACCGCCGCGTCCATAACGTCATCGGTGATGGCGCCAAACAGCAGGCGCAGCATCGGGCGGCGGGTCAGCAGGCAGAACGCCGCCACCGCCAGACCCAGCAGGGCACTTAACCCCACCAGCTGTCCGGCACTGCGGGCGGCCTGCTCTGGCTTTTTGGCACCCAGATACTGGCTGGTGACCACAGCGCCGCCGGTGGCCAGCGCCGCAAACACCGTAATGATGAGCTGGTTGATCATATCCACCAGCGAAACGCCGGAGATGGCGGCCTCGCCTACCGACGAGACCATGACCGTATCCGCCATGCCCACCAGCACGCTGAGCGTCTGTTCGATAATCAGCGGCCAAAGCAGCGTGAGCAATTCGTGATTGGCAAAAAGTTTTTCCCTTTGTAAAGGCTGCATAGCAGCGCGTCCCCTCTTTATGTGAACATATAGTAAAGTATATCACAAAGCCGGGGTGCGTGCAATGCGCAAACGAAGTTCCATCTTGCACAGCGGAAAGCTTTGTGCTATACTGGCGGCAGATAAAGTTAGAATAATCAAACTTTTTATAAGAGGACTGGAAAATATGACACTGGCAGAAATCAAAGTTGGGCAGGATGCGGTACTGCGCACCATCGGCGGCCAGGGCGAGCTGCGCCACCACCTGCTGGATATGGGCCTGACCCCGGGCACCGAGGTGACCCTGCGCAAGGTTGCCCCCATGGGCGACCCCATCGAAGTAGAGCTGCGCGGCTACGAGCTGACCCTGCGGCTGGCTGATGCCGCCAAGATCGAAGTGGACAATGTCCACGAAACGGACCGCGCCGCCCGCAGCGAGACACGGCACGCGCCTGTGCCCCACCCCGGCGTGGGCGAACTGCGCAAGGCCGCCAGCTACCACGACCGCAAGGCGGGCAGTGAGATCGCCAAAGGACAGCCGCTGCGTTTTGCCCTGGCCGGCAACCAGAACTGCGGCAAAACGACGCTGTTCAATCAGCTGACCGGCTCCAACCAGCATGTGGGCAACTTTCCCGGTGTCACGGTAGACCGCAAGGACGGCATGATCCGCGGCCATGCCGAGGCCACCGTCACCGACCTGCCGGGCATCTATTCCCTGTCGCCCTATTCCAGCGAGGAGATCGTCACCCGGGACTTTCTGCTGAACACCCACCCAGACGGCATCATCAATATCGTTGATGCCACGAATATTGAGCGCAACCTTTACTTAACCATGCAGCTGATGGAACTGGAGATTCCGATGGTGTTGGCGCTGAATATGATGGACGAAGTGCGCGCCAATGGCGGCACCATCATGGTCAACGAACTGGAGGAACTGCTGGGTGTGCCGGTGGTGCCCATCTCGGCCGCCAAGAACGAGGGCATCGACGAGCTGGTGGAGCATGCCCTGCATGTGGCCCGCCACCGCGAGGTCCCCGGCCGCATCGATTTCTGCGATGCCACCGATGGCAAGGACGGCGCGGTACACCGCTGCATCCACGCCGCGGCCCACCTGATCGAGGACCACGCCCAGCGCGCCGGTCTGCCGCTGCGGTTTTCCGCCACCAAGCTGGTGGAGGGTGATCAGCTGATCGAAGCTGCTTTGCAGCTGGACGAAAACGAGACCGAACTGCTGGGCCATACCATCGCCGAACTGGAAAACGAGACCGGCCTGGACCGCGAGGCTGCCCTGGCTGACATGCGCTTTACTTTTATCGAGCGCCTGTGCGACAAGACCGTGGTGCGCCCCGGTGAAAGCCGCGAGCACAAGCGCAGCGTGGCTATGGATAAGGTCCTGACCGGCAAGTACACCGCCCTGCCCTGCTTTATCGGCATTATGGCGCTGGTGTTCTGGCTGACCTTCGGGGTCATCGGCGCGGCGCTGTCTGACCTGCTGACTTTGGGTATCGACGCCGTGACCAACGCCGCTGACCATGCGCTGACCGCCTACGGCATCAACCCGGTGGTGCACAGCCTTGTCATCGACGGCATTTTTGCCGGCGTGGGCAGCGTGCTGAGCTTTTTGCCCGTTATCGTCACTTTGTTCTTCTTCCTTTCCATCCTGGAGGATACCGGCTATATGGCCCGCGTGGCGTTTGTGATGGACCAGCTGCTGCGCCGGGTGGGCCTTTCGGGCCGCAGTTTTGTGCCGATGCTGATCGGCTTTGGCTGCTCGGTGCCTGCTATCATGGCCACTCGTACTTTGTCCAGTGACCGCGACCGCAAGATGACCATTCTGCTGACACCGTTCATGAGCTGCTCGGCTAAGCTGCCGATCTACGCACTGTTTACCACCGCGTTTTTCCCGCGGCAATGGCGGGCCGTTGTAATGGTGGGGCTGTACCTGACCGGCATCGTATGCGGTATTTTGTACGCGCTGGTGCTGAAACTGACCCGCTATAAGGGCGAGCCTGTTCCCTTCGTCATGGAGCTGCCCAACTACCGCTTTCCCTCGGCCCGCAGCGTGGGCCAGCTGATTTGGGAGAAGGCCAAGGACTTTTTGCAGAAAGCCTTTACCATTATTTTTGTAGCCACCGTGTTGATCTGGTTCCTGCAGACTTTTGATACACGGCTGAATGTTGCAGCGCCGGATACCAGCCTGCTGGCATTGATCGGCAGCTGGGTAGCGCCGATCTTTAAGCCGCTTGGCTTTGGCGACTGGCGTGTTTCTACCGCGCTGATCACCGGCTTTACCGCCAAGGAGAGCGTTGTTTCCACCTTGACGGTGCTGCTGGGCGGCGATACGGCAGCACTTTCCACGATGTTTACCCCATTTACCGCCGTGGTATTTTTGGTGTTTACCCTGCTGTATACCCCCTGCGTGGCCGCTGTGGCCGCCGCCAAGCGCGAACTTGGCAGTGCAAAAGCCGCCGCCGGGGTGGTTGTGATGCAGTGCGGTATTGCATGGGTGGTTGCCTTTGTGGTACACTGTATAGGTACACTGCTGGGGTTTGTGTGAACCCTTGTCCCGGAGGTAATTGACTATGGCAAGTGCGATCATTGTAGTGGTAATTTTTGTGCTGCTGGCGCTGGCGATCCTGTTTATCTGCCAGAACGGCGGCTGGCAGGGTGGCTGCGGCGGCAACTGCGCCAGCTGTCACCAGCATTGCAGCGATAAAGAGAAACAGGAAAAGAAGAAGTAACCAGCACATAAAAATGCTCCCCTCACGGGGAGCATTTTTTGTGTGTATGTATAATTTACTGGCCGGCAATGGACTCCAGCCGGTAAAAGAACGACAAATAATAATTCCGCGGAAGTTCTTTCGTGCTTTGCAGGGGCGTAGGGCGTTCTCCTTTTCTGTTTATATTTATTCGCCCGTGTACATCGTTACCGGGGTATAGTCGGTGCTGCCGGAAAGGTAGGCGGCGCGGTCCTGGGTGGCGTAGGCGATCTTATCCAAAAAGTCCGGGGCATCCATGCTGCCGTGGGTGACGAATACCTTCCCACCGGGCAGCAGCATTTCCGGGTAGCCTGTGGAGGCATACTGGCTCGATTCATTTACAAACGCCGGGCGGTAACTTTGCCCATCGTTCAGGTCATATACCTGTACCGATTCGCCCTCATCCAAAACGATCCATTGCAGCTCGCCCTGTTCGTTCTCCAACATCTGCTCACTTGTGTACGGGTCGTCCCGTGCCAGCACTTGTACCATTTCGCCGTTTTCCAGCTTACCCACACCGGTTGGGTAGCCATCCTCCCCATACAGGTCGAAATACAGTGTGCCGTCGCGTTGGCCGCGATACCAATAAAAATCCTCACTTGTGGGATAGCTGTAGAGTTTTTTCATTTCGCCGGTGGCAGCATCAAAAAGGTCATACTCATACTCTGAGTTCTGAAAAACGGCATTGTACTCATCCCCGTCGACATTGCTGGGCAGCGGGCTGGGGCTGACAATGCGGTGGATGACCCATTTATCGCCCGCGCCATATACATTTATGGTCTGTTCCGGCAGGTTGATATAGCTTACCTCGTTCGTGGTGCGGTCCCGCCGGATGATGCGCTTGCCGCTGGCATAGTCCAGCTCGTACAGCGCGGCATCATCATACCATGCAGGGTAGAATTCCTCTTCCACAGGCAGGCGCTCCACACTGCCGGTGGAAGTATCCACGATGTAACACCATTCGGTGGGGTTGTCCTTGTCCATATTTTCAAAGCAGTACAGCTCTACCATGTCGTCCCAGGCGGCCATGCCACAGGTCTCTCCGCCTTGCAGCTCGATCTCCGCCAGCTTTTGCTGCGTGGCGGTGTCGCAGTCGGTTTTTATCAGGTAAAACGTATTGGTGTTGGTGGCTTCATCGTATTTCTGGTTCATGCTGTACAGGCCGGTGTTGGTATAAAGCCTGTACGCTGTGCCGCGCAGCTTGCCCGCAGTGCCAACCGCCGGGGCGGTCGTTTCCTGGGCGGTCTCGGTGGTCTGTTCGGTTTCCGTAGCCGGCTGGCTTTGGGCGCTATCCGCACCCTGCGCTCCGCAGGCGGCGAGAGCCAGGGGCAGGGCCAGCAGGCAGGCAATGGCTTTTTTCATAGGGTGTTCTCCTTTCGCGTTTGCATTTACTTGATTTACTTGCCCGTGTACATTTCTATCGGGGTGTAGTCGGTACTGCCCGCCAGGTAGGCGGCGCGGTCGGCCAGCGCGTAGGCTGTGCGCTCATTGCCTGCAGTATCCTTGTAGGCACCATAGCTGAGCATCACCTTGCCGTCTGGTGCCAGCCACAGCGGGCGCCCGGTATCCCAGACTTTGGCCGCATCCATCTGGATACCGATCCTGCTGGTCTGGCCGTCGCTCAGGTCAAAAACATACAGGTCTATTTCGTCCTCTATGGTGGACCATTGCTTCATCTGAGTAACCCATTGCAGTTCGCCATCCTCGATGACCGGCTTAACGTCATCATGTTGGGCGGCAATTTCGCTCACCGGCGTCATGGTGCCGTTTTCCAGCTTGTCGATGCTGCTCGGAGTGGTACCGCCGTTATCGGTGGTGACCGAGTGCATAAAGTACAGACTGCCGTCCCGCTGGCCCAGATAGGTCCAGCTTTCGCCGTCCGTCGGCATACTGTACAGCTTTTCCATATCGCCGGTGGCGGCATCGTACAGGATGTATTCGATTTCGGAATTCTGCCAAATCGAGGTAAAGGTGCCGTCCATGCTGGCCACCTCGGGCAGCTGGGCCGGGCTGTTCACCCGTTGCAACAGCCAGCGGCCATCGACACTCCCGCTGATCAAGTAGGTCTGTCCCGGCATGGCAACTTCGGTCATTTCACCGGTCGCACGGTCCAGCCGGGTCAAAGCAGTTACAAACATTCCCTTTCGCTGTTCGCTGTACACGGCGGTGTCATCGTACCAGGTCGGGGGGAAATTCCCCTCCAGCGGCTGGGTCTCCACGCCGCCGGTGCTGGCATCCACGATGCAACGAGAATACTGTATCCCGCCGTCCTCGGTGGATTCTTCGCCCAGATAAAACTCGATCGTATCGCCCCAGTGGGCGGTCGCGTCGATCCAGCCCTGCGTTTGGAACTCCGCCGCCTTTTTCTGTTCTGCGGCGGCCGGGTCGGTCTTCAGCACCGTGAACGTGTTGGTGGCGGTGCTTTCGTCCCACACGCGGTTTACATCATAATAGCCATCGTCACAATCCAGCTCCCAGATGCCAGCCTCCAAAACGCAGTGGCGCAGCCATCCGGTGGGCGATGTCTGGCTGGTGCCCGCCGGGGTGGTTTCCCCGCTCTCGGCGGTCACTTTGGTGGTTACTTCCGGGGCTTGGGTGGGCGCAGGCTGGGTGGTTTGCGCTCCGCAGGCGGCGAGAGCCAGGGGCAGGGCCAGCAGGCAGGCAATGGCTTTTTTCATAGGGTGTTCTCCTTTCGCGTTTGCATTTACTTGATTTACTTGCCCGTGTACATTTCTATCGGGGTGTAGTCGGTACTGCCGTTGAGGTAGGCGGTCATGTCGATGGTCACCAGGGCGGGCTGTCTGTCGGTGGCGGCGGTCGTCTCGTACCAGCCGTTGGTCACGACCACACGGTCATCAGGCAGCAGCTGTATGGGATAGCCTATATAATTATCGTGGTCGACCGTCGGGGTGTAGGTCTGGCCGTCTGCCAAATCATAAATTGCAATGCTGTCCCGCAGATATTCCACGACCCAGCGTTCTTCTCCGTCCTGACCGTAACTTTCAAACTCCGGCCATTGATCGCTTTGCGGGGTGTACACGGTCGTCATGGTGCCGTTTTCCAGCTTGTCCAGCCCCACCGCCATGGTGTAGCTCTGGTCCTCCGTCGCGGTATAGTGGATAAAGTACGGTACGCCGTCCCGCTGGCCGCTGTACATCCACTTCTCCCCGTCGTAGCAGGGGGTCTCGAACAGCTTTTCGCAGGCGCGGGTGGCAGGGTCGTACAGGTCGATCTCCAGCTGAGAGTTCTGCCACATGGCAAAAAAAGCATCCCGGTCGGTGGTGTAATCTGGCATGGGGCCGGGGCTGATGATACGGCCGATCAGCCAGCGCTGCCCGATGGCATCATATACGCTCTGCGTCTGGGACGGCAGAGGCAGGTCCACCTGCTGGCCGGTGGCGTGATCCAGCCGGTTGATACATTCGATCCACTGGCCCACGCTCCGCTCGGCGTACACAGCCGCGTCGTCCTGCCATTGCGGGGAATACGGCGCACCTTCCACTTCCAGCCGCTCCATCTGGCCGGTGGCGGGGTCGATCTTATAGCGCCAGCTGGTTATCTCGCCATTCTGGTAACTGTTCGTCACGGGCTGGCCGGTCTCATCCAACCAATCGTCAATGTACAGTTCCAGGCCGTCCTGCCAGGCGGCCAGACTGGTATAGTAACCCTGGGTCTCCAGCTCGGCCGCTTTCTGCTGGGTGTTGGCCGCGGTGTCGGTTGCAATTATGGTGTAGACGCTGGTCAAGGTCTCCTCATCGTAAGTGCTCATCATGCCGTAGAACGTCTGCCCCACGGCGGCGGTATCATAACTTGTTTGGCGCAGGCGGCCCGTAAGACCGGGCAGGGTGCTCTCGGCCGGTGCCTCTGCGGCGGTCTCGGTGGTGGTGGTGGGTGTCTCCGGGGGCTGGGGCGCGGTATCGCCTGCGGCGCAGCCGGGCAGGGCCAGCGCCAAAGCCAGGGCAAAGGGCAGCAGCTTGTTCATGACGTGTTCTCCTTTCGCGTTTGGTTTAGCTGCAGGATACCCCACAGTTGTGACAGAGTTGTTTCAATTCTGCACTTTTTCGGGAGAATTTACAACTTTTTTCTCTGGTATGTTCACTATATAAATACACTTGACTTTCTTATGAAAGCATAGTATAGTAGTTACATTGTCCGCGCAAAGCGGGCATAGGTAAGTGTATAAAAGACAAGATGTAAGAAGAGGGGTATTTTACATGACAATTTTTACGGCGGCCATTGAGCAGGCCAGCGATATTCTGTGGAATTCACTGCTGTTGTTCCTGCTGGTCGGCACCGGCGTGTTTTTCACCATCCGGCTGCGGGGCGTACAGCTACGCCGCTTTGGCGAAGGGTTCCACCGCGTTTTCGGCAACTTCACCCTGCGGGGCAAAAAGGCCGATGACCAGGGAATGAGCAGCTTCCAGGCATTGGCCACGGCCATTGCGGCCCAGGTGGGCACCGGCAACATCACCGGCTGCGCCACGGCGCTGGTCAGCGGCGGCCCGGGCGCGCTGTTCTGGGTGTGGGTATCGGCGTTCTTCGGCATGGCGACGATTTACGCCGAGGCCGTGCTGGCCCAGCGTTATCGCACCACCGTCAACGGCAAAGTCACCGGCGGCCCGGCGTACTACATCCGCGCGGCGTTCAAGGGCACCTTTGGCAAGGTGCTGGCAGGCGTATTCTCGGTACTTATTATTCTGGCGCTTGGCTTCATGGGCAACATGGTACAGTCCAACTCCATCGGTGATGCGTTCCATAACGCCTTTGGCATGAGCCATCTGGCCGTGGGCATTGTCGTAGCCGTGATCGCAGCGTTCATCTTCCTGGGCGGCGTGCAGCGCATTGCCGCTGTGACCGAAAAGATCGTGCCCATCATGGCGGCGTTTTACATTGTGGGCTGCGTGGTGATCCTGGTCATGAACTACAAGACGCTGCCCAATGCCTTTACGCAGATCTTTGTGCTGGCGTTCAACCCGCAGGCGATGGCCGGCGGCGTGGCCGGTGTGACCGTGCAGCAGGCGATGCGCTTTGGCGTGGCCCGCGGCCTGTTCTCCAATGAGGCCGGCATGGGCTCGACCCCGCACGCCCACGCGCTGGCTAAGGTCAACCACCCGCGTGAGCAGGGCGCCGTGGCCATCCTGGGCGTGTTCATCGACACCTTTGTGGTGCTGACCCTGACCGGCCTGGTGCTCATCACCTCTGGCCTGATCCCCGAGGGGCTGACCGGCACCGCCCTGACCCAGGCAGCGTTCAGCCAGGCGTTCGGCGGGTTCGGCCCGGTGTTTATCGCCATCTGCATGTTCTTCTTCGCGTTCTCCACCATCATTGGGTGGTACTTCTTCGGCCAGTCCAACTTCAAGGCTCTGTTTGGTGAGAAAGCCCTGCCGGTGTACAGCGTCATCGTGGTTGTGTTCATTTTGGTCGGCTCTACGCTGAAAGTGGACCTTGTGTGGGCCATGGCGGACTTCTTCAACGGCCTGATGGCCGTGCCCAACCTGCTGGCACTGCTGGCACTTTCGAGGGTTGTGGCGGCCATTGATAAGGAATGATTTTTAGTTTTTAATAGCAGCTTTTACGTGGCTCACCACCTTGCGGTGAGCCACTTTTTTAACGGCATCCGGCCGCTATGCGTACTATTTTATGACCAAAAGAGTACCAGAAAAGTCCCGCTCGTTCCTAGGGCAATACCGCACAATTCTAAGTGCCGATGCGGCGAGCGAGAAGTACAAGCTGCTAAGCAAAAAGCGCAGATAATACTTTGTGTATTATCGAGCATTTTTGCAACGCAGATTGTGCTTCGCAGCCGCAGCAGCGGTGCTTAAGCTGTAAAGCGGGAATTGTGCGGTGTTGCCCTAGGTGTCCGCCACAAGGTGACGGACACCGAAAGCCAACGCCTTCAACAAAATCATAAAAAGTTGATACAAACCCTCCCCCATCGGCGTTATAAGGGTGAAACCCAAAGAAAGGAGGCCCGCCATGCAGACTGAGCAGGATCTGGAAAAACTTGTCCGCACCTACACCCCGGCGCTGCTGCGCTACTGCACCGGCATCCTGGGCAGTGAGCATGACGCCCAGGACGCCGTGCAGCAAACCTTTATCAAGGCCTGGCAGCGCCGCCACACCCTTCGCGAGGGTGAAAATAACATCCGCGCCTGGCTGTACCGCATTGCCTACCGTACGGCGCTGGACATGCTGCGGGCAGCCAAACGCGCCGCCAACTACCCCACTCCGCAGCCGTTGGAGCAGGACCCCGGCATCAGCGACGAACTGCGCGCCGCCTTAAACGCGCTGTCCCCCCTGGACCGTGCCCTGATGCTGGAGCGGGTGCTGGACGGCATGGACTACGCCGCGCTGGCGCGCATCCACGGGCTGCCCGCGCCCTACTTACGCACCCGCTACAGCCGGGCCAAAGCCAAACTGGCCGCCATTTTAAAGGAGGGTGAACACGATGACCTTTGACCGCGATGAACAATTTCTGCACGAAAAACTCTCCGCTGACCTGCACCCTGCCCCGGTGGACCTGTGGCCTGCGGTGGCCGAAAATTTCCCCGCCAAGCCGCGCCGCCGCCATTTGTGGCTGTGCCTGGCCGCGCCGCTGCTGATTGCCGCCGGGGTGGCCGCCACGGGCGCACAGTTCACCGACCTGCGCACGAACCCCCGCCCCAGCTTTGCCCCTGACGCCACCGCCGGGTATGCTATCAGCTATGAGCGGCAGTATTACACCCTGCCCGCCGACCTGTGGGCCGGGATGCAGGCAAACCATAATTTGGAAGCAGCTGCGGACGGGACCCGCCCCGCCGGGGGAATCATGCACGGACGCATTTATCCCAACAACCACGATAAGCAGAACATCTACAGCAAAGCCGCCCGCGGGTACGAAACCTGGTCTGCCATGGCCGAAGCCACCGACCTGCCGCTGGCGGGAAACAGCGTGCTGGATGCAGGCGAACCCGAACCCGCCGTGCAGTTGTTTATCCGAATCACCGCAGACAACGGCTATTGGGAAGAAAGCTCCCTGGCCCAGGTCGGTTTTATCCCCGTCGGCAACGAAGCTCCCGAAAAGCTGTATCTGAAACGGATGGACTATCTGGGCGACCCGGAGGGCCGCCGCTATGAAATAGAGCTGATGGCGCTTGCCTACCTGGGCGACGCCCCCGCCGATACCACCTCCATAAATTATTTCAACAAGCGTGCTGGTCTGACCTGGAGATGCGAGACCTATGAGATGCCCAACGGCTGCATGGCCCTGCTGCCGCTTTGCACCAGCAATCCCAACAGCTACACCTACAACAGCACATGGGCCTTTTTTGAAAAGGACGGCATTTTGTACCAGCTTGGCTGCACGCCGGTTGCCGGATATTTTAACAGTGCCCTGGAAGATGACCGGGCGGTGTTAAGGCAAGTATTGGATGGGTTTGAATAAGCAACCGCCAAAGGCCCCCCTTTGCAGGGGGAGCCTTTTTTATGCCCGCATGGTTGCGTCTTTCTGCAAAAACGGGTATACTATAAATAAGTATACTTTGCAGGGAGGGCACCTGAATGAAAGCGGATTCCTATCGTTTTGACGGCAGCGGCAAGTGCCGACTGGACAAACTGGCTACCGACAGCAAGACCGACGGGGTCGACAAAGAGAAAATTCTGGCAAAGACCACCGAAAACCTGCAAAAAATGGCCGCTTTGCAGGACGCCTTTTATGCCGACGGCCGCGAAGGACTGATCTTCGTTTTGCAGGCCATGGACGCCGCCGGCAAGGACAGCACCATCAAACATGTGATGTCCGGCCTGAACCCCCAGGGCGTGCAGGTGACCAGTTTTAAACAACCTAACAGCGAAGAGTTGAAACACGACTTCCTGTGGCGGGTCAACAAGGCGCTGCCCGCCCGCGGGTCCATCGCCATTTTCAACCGTAGCTACTACGAGGATGTGCTGGTGGTCCAGCTGCACGACCTGCAAAAAGGCTACCAGATGGCCCCGCGTGTGCTGGAGCAGGACAAGGACGAGTTTTTCGCCCAGCGCTACCGCCAGATCCGCCATTACGAGCAATATCTTTATGAGAACAGCTACCGCGTGGTGAAGATTTTCCTGCATGTGTCCAAAAACGAGCAGAAAAAGCGCTTTTTGGAGCGCATCGATAACCCCGCTAAAAACTGGAAGTTCTCCGCCAGCGACCTGGCCGAGCGCGCCTATTTCGACGATTATCAACGCCTGTACGAGCAGGTTATCGATGCCACCGCCGCCAAGGAGGCCCCGTGGTACGCCCTGCCCGCCGACCAGAAATGGTACACGCGGTATCTCGTGAGTGAAATTGTAGTAGACGCGCTGGAGCATACCAGCCACAACTACCCCGTTTTGAGCACCGAAGCGCAGCAGAACTTGCAGGACTGCCGCACCCGATTGGAGGCCGAGAACAGCTGATGGCACCCATCCGCGTTTTACAGGTCATGCCCGCCATGGACGCCGGCGGCATGGAGACTTTTGTGATGAACGTCTATCGCACCATCGACCGGGACAAGGTGCAGTTCGACTTTTTGTATCATTACGATAAGCCGTGCTTTTTTGACGATGAGATCTGCACATTAGGCGGCAGTATCTACAAAATGACCGTGCGGCAGGACAATAACCTGCCCCGCTATCTGCGTGAACTGCGCGAGTTGTTCGCCGCCCACCCGGAGTGGCGCATTATCCACGGCCATTACAGCGGCTTTGGCATGTTTTACAACCCCGTGGCACGCCGGGCGGGCATCCCTGTGCGGGTGGGCCACAGCCACAACACTGCCTATGAGCCTAACCTGGTGGGCCGGCTGGACAAGCTGATGAGCAGCCGCTTCAACGCAGGCCTGACCGACCGCTTCGCCTGCAGCCAGAAAGCCGGGGAGATGCTGTTTGGCAAAAGCCCCTTCACCGTGCTGCCCAACGGCATTGACACGGCCCGCTTTGCCGCCCGCGACCCGCAGCGCCGCGCCTTGCTGCGCGGGGAACTGGGCGTAGCGGATAACGAAATTTTGTTTGGCCATGTAGGGCGGTTCTCGGCGCAGAAAAACCACCCTGGGCTGTTGAAAATTTTTGCTGCTGTGCGCGCCCGTCTGCCCAAAGCCCGCCTGGTGCTGCTGGGCGGCGGCGAGCCTGGCTACATAGAAGAGATACAAAACCTGGCCCGTAGTTTGGGCCTTGGCGACAGCGTGATCTTTGCCGGAGTGCGCAGCAACATGCAGGGCTTTTACGACGCCATGGACGCCTTTTTGCTGCCCAGCCTGTTTGAGGGCCTGCCCGTGGTGCTGGTAGAGGCTCAGACCGCCGGACTGCCCTGCTTTGTGGCCGACACCGTGGACAAGGGCGCCGCCTTTACCGACCGCGTGCATTTTTTGCCGCTGCAGGATGAAGCCGCCTGGGCGAACACCATCGCCGGGGCCAGCCTGCGCCGCGACCCGGACGCCCGCCGCAAGGCCGTGGAGGCCGGGTATGACATCCACCACAGCGCCGAAATTTTGCAGGAGTTCTACCTGCGCCGCTATGCCGAGGTGACCCGATGAGCGCCCCGGTCTGCACCATTGCGGTGATCGTGCCCGTACACAACGCGGCCAAATATTTGCCGGATTGCCTGGACGCCATCGCGGCCCAGCAGTTTGACGACTTTTGCTGCGTGCTGGTGGACGATGGCTCCCGGGACGAATCGCCGCTGCTGTGCGACAATATGGCCGCCGGGGATGCGCGGTTTACCGTCATCCACCAGCCCCAGCGCGGGGTGAGTGCCGCCCGCACCGCCGGGCTGCGCCGGGCACTGGAGATCGAGGCCGAGTGGATCGCGTTCTGCGATGCGGATGATCTGTACCACCCTGCGTTTTTGTCCACCTTATATAAGGTGGACAGGAGACCCACCTGCCGCTGGCCTGCTGCCGGTACGATACCTTTGCCGACGCCCTGCCCGCCGAGGCCGCGCCCCCTGCCGCCGTAAAGCGGCTGGACGGCCCGGCGCATCTGGACGCGCTGCTGCATGACCACGCCGTGGACTACGGCCTGTGGAACAAGCTGTACTCCGCCACGCTGCTGACCCCCGCCATGCTGGACAATGACCTGGCCTACAA
>OLNC01000509.1_pt1 | contig 37248 bp, 38 predicted proteins | sample 1672011 | NCBI WGS metagenome assembly OLNC01 (sample SAMEA3136636, study PRJEB25190) | human gut metagenome | biome: human gut; feature: human-associated habitat; material: faeces | place: Austria | collected 2013
GCGGCGCGGCGGGGCTGATTCTTGGACCGCCGATTTCCGGATTCATGTCATGGCTTGGCTCTCTCATTAACTGGGGAACAGAGCAGCAGCCATTTCTGATGGGCGTGGTAGTGTCGGTACTGATGGGAATGATCCTGACACTGCCGATCAGCTCGGCGGCGCTTGGGATTATCCTGAACCTGTCGGGACTTGCGGCCGGGGCAGCAACGGTCGGCTGCTGCTGCAACATGGTGGGATTTGCGGTGGCCAGCTACCGGGAAAATAAAGTGGGAGGCCTGCTGGCTCAGGGGATAGGAACCTCTATGCTGCAGGTGCCAAACATTGTAAGAAGACCGGTAATCTGGCTCCCGGCCATTATTTCCAGTGCAATTCTGGGGCCGGTGGGCACTATGGTCTTTCATATGACCAGCAATGCAACGGGCTCCGGTATGGGAACGGCAGGGCTGGTAGGGCAGATTATGACCTGGCAGGTCATGACCCAGAGTGAATCGGCGGTGATGGTGCTGGTAAAAATTCTGCTTTTGCATTTTGTACTGCCGGCAGGAATCAGCCTTGGGGTTTCTGAGTTTATGAGGAAGAAAAACTGGATCCGTTTTGGTGATATGAAGCTGGAATTTTAAAACATGCTATACATTTTCCGCTTATCTGATTATAATAGACTACAGGATACGAAAGAAAGCGGGGAAATAAAATGACAGGCACAGGAAAGATCCATATTTATTACGGAGACGGCAAAGGCAAGACGACTGCGGCTGTCGGGCAGGTAGTCCGGGCAGCGGGAGCCGGGCTTCGGGTGCTTGTATTTCAGTTCCTGAAGGATAATGGATCTAATGAGCGGAAAATCCTGGAACAGCTCCCGAATGTGACCTGTCTGCCGGGGCGGGAGCCGGTAAAATTTGTCAGCCGCATGAATGGGCCGGAAAAAGCAGAGCTTACTCATTATAATAACAAGGCGCTGGATGAGATTGTAAAATTCTGTTCACCTTTCGATGTTTTGCTATTGGACGAAGCGCTTTGTGCGGTAAATCTGAATGTATTGAGCGAGGAAAAGCTGGCAAGCTTCCTCGAGCATAAGCCAAGAGGACTGGAGCTAATCCTGACAGGTCATGAGGCGTCAGACCGTCTGGTGACTATGGCGGATTATGTAACATTGATGACCAAAATTCATCATCCATACGAGGATGGGGTCTCGGCAAGGGAGGGCATTGAATTCTAATTTCTTAAATATATGTAAAATCCATGACACAGTTTTCCCGGATATGTTATACTATGTAACATATGGAGTATGCTCTTCGAGAAAGAGAGGAGAGAGGACCTTGAGTATGGAGAACGCCATCAAGAATTACGAAGATGTTGACAGCTGGAAGACGATCATGTTTCTGTATACTTCTGCTTTAAAAGAGGTTGGAACAAAGCTGGAGATCCTCAATGATGAGTTTCAGCATGTACACCAGTATAATCCCATAGAGCATATTAAAACCCGGGTGAAAACACCGGAAAGTATCGTGAAGAAACTCAGAAAATACGGATATGAGATTTCCATTGAAAACATGGTAAAATATGTCAATGACATTGCCGGCGTCCGGCTGATCTGTTCCTTTACATCGGATATTTACCAACTGGCTGAGATGATCGGAAATCAGAGTGACTTGAAGGTTTTGTCAATCAAGGATTATATCAAGAATCCAAAAGAAAGCGGATACAAGAGCTATCATATGCTGGTGTCCGTCCCGATTTATCTGTCAGACAGTGTGGTGGATACAAAAGTAGAGATTCAGATCAGGACAATTGCGATGGATTTCTGGGCCAGCCTGGAACACAAGATTTACTATAAGTTTGAAGGAAATGCACCGGATTATATCAGCAGGGACTTAAGAGAGTGTGCAGAAATGGTATCTTCCCTGGATGAAAAAATGCTGTCCCTGAATGAAGCGATCCAGAAATGTCTGGAAGATCAGGAGACAGAGAAGAAAAAAGCAAGAAAAAAGCATATCAGTCACGGTGAGCGACAAGCAGCAGGCGCCTGAGCGATAAGCCAGGCGCTTTTTTTGCAGATGTGCAGATGGGGACGTACACTTTTTGCAAAAGTGTACGTCCCCATCTGCAATATCGGGTGTCCCTAATCGTCAATCAGGGTGTCCCCGGATAAGGATATTTCAGATTAATATTGTAAAATATGCTGTCAAATGCTAGAATGAGTGCGACCTGGAAAATATTCAACTATAAGCCTGGAGAGCAGGGCGATTATAGAATATTTGAGGAAATGAGAAAGGAAAGGGATTTGACATGTGGAAAAAATTAGATGCGAAGCAGAAGGCAGGAGTGACACAGGCAGTATATTCAGTGGTGGGAAGCCTTCTTTTTGCGCTGGGGGTTAATTTGATTATCGTGCCGATGAGCCTGTACAACGGGGGATTTATGGGTATTGCGCAGTTGATACGTACGTTTATCGTTGACTTTCTGCATGTACCGGTGCCGGCTGGCATGGACCTGGCAGGTATGATTTATTTTGTGATGAATATTCCTTTGTTTTACCTGGGATATCGTGTACTGGGAAGAGCATTTGCAGTGAAAACCCTGGTAACGGTAGCAATTCAGAGTATGTTTATGATGATAGTGCCGATACCGGCAGAGCCGATCATTGAGGATTATTTGACGGCCTGCATCATTGGAGGTATTGTAGCGGGAACAGGTACCGGACTTATCCTTCGAGGAAGAAGCTCCGGCGGCGGCCAGGATATCATCGGCCTTTGCTGTACCAAGAGATTTCCGAACTTCAGTGTTGGCAGGATTAATATCCTGATGAACTTTTTCGTCTATGCTATTTGTCTGTTCCTCTTTAATATTGAAATAGTCATCTATTCTCTGATCTATGCCACGGTGCTTTCAATAGCCATTGACCGGGTGCATATTCAGAACATCAATACCAGCGTGATGATTTTTACAAAAAAGCTGGGGATTTCAAAGGCGATCATGGAACAGATGGGACGCGGCGTTACGAATTGGGACGGAGAAGGAGCGTATACGAATAAAACATCTTACATTTTATTTGTGTTGATATCTAAATATGAAGTGGGGCAGATCAAGCAGATTGTACATAGTATCGATCCGCATGCATTTATGATTTTTACAGAGGGCTGTTCGGTAGACGGCAACTTTGAGAAGCGACTATAGCGCCCGGGACAGGGGCGAGTTCCAAAAGGGACAGGGGCAAATTAAAATAGGGACACCCTGAAACGCAAATGGGGACGTACACTTTACGCAAAAGTGTACGTCCCCATTTGCGATTTTACATAGATTTAACATTCGCCCTGTTTCAGATTTAACATTCCATCAGTATAGTATCCCTTGTGAAGAAGCTAACAAAAAATTCTGAAACAAAGGAGATTAAGAATTATGAAATTGAAAAAGTTTATTGCAGTTATGGCAACAGTAGGAATGGTTGCAAGTCTTGCAGTAGGATGTGGCGGATCTTCCGAAGACACATCTGCTGAGGGAGGAGATGCAGCAGCAGAAGGAAGCAGCGACTGGGATTCTTCCATGGACATCACCATCGTATCCCGTGAGGATGGATCCGGAACCAGAGGAGCTTTCATTGAGCTGTTCGGAATTGAAGAAGAAGTAGACGGCGAGAAAGTTGATATGACCACAGAAGAAGCACAGATTACAAACAGCACTTCTGTAATGCTTACTACAGTAGCTGGTGATGATTACGCAATCGGATATGTCTCTCTTGGATCTCTGGATGACAGCGTAAAAGCTCTGAAGATTGACGGGGCAGAAGCTACAGCAGAGAATATCAAGAGCGGAGATTACAAAGTATCCCGTCCGTTCAACATCGCAACAAAAACAGATATGAACAACCCGACAGCAAAAGACTTTATCTCATTCATCATGAGCCAGGAAGGCCAGGATGTAGTAGCTGAAGAAGGTTATATTCCGCTTGATGGAGCAGAAGCATATGCAGGAGATGCTCCGGCAGGCAAGGTTGTAGTCGGCGGATCCTCTTCCGTATCTCCTGTTATGGAAAAGCTGATCGAGGCATATGCTGAGGTAAATCCGGATGCAGAGATCGAACTTCAGACAACAGACTCTACCACAGGTATGGAATCTGCAATCAGCGGTGCATATGACATCGGTATGGCTTCCAGAGAAGTAAAAGAAGATGAGCTTTCTGCAGGTCTTGAGGCACAGGTTATCGCAACTGATGGTATTGCAGTAGTCGTAAACAACAACAACCCGACAGATGAACTGACAAGCGATCAGGTAAAATCTATCTATACGGGCGAAGCTCTTACATGGGATGAGGTAGTAGAGTAATATGAAATCAAAAGCATGGACTGAAAAATTCATGCGGGGAGTGTTCTTCATTGCCGCCTGCGCTTCGGTGCTGGCGGTAGCTCTCATTTGTGTGTTCTTATTTGCAAATGGTATCCCCGCAATGTCAGAAATCGGATTCTTAGACTTCCTGACGGGAAAAATGTGGAAACCTAACAATGACATTTACGGAATTTTCCCGATGATCGTTGGAAGCCTTTATGTAACAGCCGGAGCAATCATTGTCGGTGTTCCGATCGGAATCCTGACTGCGGTATTCATGGCTTTTTATTGTCCGAAACAGATCTATAAACCATTAAAAACAGCGACAGAACTTCTTGCGGGAATCCCGTCAGTTGTATACGGTTTCTTCGGCCTGGTAGTACTGGTGCCTATCATCCGTCAGCTGGGAAGAGACTTGGGATTCGGCGGAAACGGAAGCAGTATGCTGACAGCTTCTTTACTTCTGGGTATGATGATCCTGCCAACCATTATCGGTCTTACAGAATCATCTCTCCGCGCAGTGCCGACCCAATATTATGAAGGAGCCGTGGCATTGGGAGCAACTCACGAAAGAGCTATTTTCCGTGTAGTTCTTCCGGCGGCAAAATCCGGAACTATTGCGGCGATCGTTCTGGGTGTGGGACGTGCCATCGGAGAGACCATGGCGGTAATCATGGTAGCCGGAAACCAGGCAAGAATGCCGCAGGGTATTTTCCGCGGAATCCGTACATTAACAGCAAATATCGTTATTGAGATGGGATATGCGACAGACCTTCACAGGGAAGCTCTGATTGCCACCGGCGTGGTACTGTTCGTGTTTATCCTGATCATCAATTTCTGCGTAGCATTATTAAACAGGAGGGACAGCCGTGAGTAGTAAAAGCAGTAGCACACAAGCGAAAGGCGTCAATGAAGTGACCCTTGGGCAGAAGTTAAAAAGTTATACAAGAACTCCGGGATCCATGGTCGTCATGCTCCTGGTTATGCTGGCCGCAGTTATTACTTTTGCGGTGTTGATCTTTTTGATCGCATATATCCTGGTCAACGGTGTACCGTACCTTCAGCCGTCTTTGTTTTCGCTGGAATACTCCTCTGAGAATGCATCTTTGATGCCGGCATTGATTAATACGGTCATCATGACTGCACTGTCGCTTTTGATCGCGGTTCCGTTTGGAATCTTTTCCGCCATCTTTCTGGTGGAATACGCAAAACGCGGCAACAAATTCGTAGAAGTGATTCGTCTTACAACGGAGACACTGCAGGGAATTCCGTCCATCGTATACGGTCTGTTCGGAATGTTGTTCTTCGTTACCACCTGTGGGTGGGGCTTTTCCATCCTGGCAGGTGCGTTTACCCTGTCCATCATGGTGCTGCCGCTGATCATGCGGAGTACAGAGGAAGCATTAAAGGCTGTGCCGGATTCCTACCGGGAAGGAAGCTTCGGACTGGGAGCAGGAAAGCTCCGTACGGTATTCCGTATTGTACTGCCGTCAGCGGTTCCTGGTATCCTGGCCGGCGTCATCCTGGCTATCGGGCGTATCGTCGGCGAGACAGCAGCGCTGATCTACACCGCCGGAACGGTTGCCGATATACCAAGCAGCGTCATGAGTTCCGGACGTACCCTTGCGGTACATATGTATAACCTTGCAAGTGAAGGTCTGTACATGGATCAGGCATATGCAACCGCGGTCATCCTGCTGGTACTGGTAGTTGGCATTAATACGCTGTCCGGCGTAGTAGCGAAGAGATTAACGAAAGCGTAGAGAGGGATAACAATGTCAAAATTAAGCATTAAGAATCTGGATCTTTACTACAGCGACTTTAAAGCGCTCAAAGATGTAAATCTGGAGATCGAAGAACATAAAATCACAGCATTTATCGGACCTTCCGGATGTGGAAAGTCCACACTGTTAAAATCCATCAACCGTATGAACGACCTGGTGGAAGGCTGCCGCATTGAGGGCGAGATCCTCCTTGACGGAAAGAATATTTTCAAAGATATTGATGTAAACGTATTAAGAAAAAGAGTGGGAATGGTGTTCCAGAAACCAAATCCGTTCCCGATGAGCATTTACGATAATATCGCATATGGTCCCAGGACCCATGGAATCCATTCCAAGGCGAAGCTGGATGATATCGTGGAAAAATCCCTGCGCGATGCGGCGATCTGGGATGAATGTAAAGACCGCCTGAAAAAAAGCGCTCTTGGCATGTCCGGCGGACAGCAGCAGAGACTGTGTATCGCCAGAGCCCTTGCAGTACAGCCGGAGGTTCTTCTGATGGATGAGCCCACCAGCGCCCTGGATCCGATTTCCACCTCCAAGATCGAAGACCTTGCGATGGAACTGAAAAAGGACTATACTATTGTCATGGTAACACATAACATGCAGCAGGCAGTCCGTGTTTCTGACAATACCGCATTTTTCCTGCTGGGTGAAGTCGTAGAGTACAATGATACGGAAAAACTATTCTCAATACCGTCAGACAAGAGAACAGAAGACTATATCACAGGGAGGTTCGGTTAAATTATGCGTAATAAATTTGATATGCAGCTTGGCATGCTGAATGAACAGCTGATCCACATGGGAGAATTGTGCGAACTGGCCATCAACCGTGCAACGAAGGCACTGCAGAACGGCAGCATTGAGGAAGCAAAAAATGTGATCGATGCAGATCAGGAAATCGATCAGATGGAAAAGGATATTGAGCGTCTGTGCCTGAAACTGCTCCTGCAGCAGCAGCCGGTAGCAAGAGATCTAAGACAGATTTCCGCTGCTCTTAAGATGATCACGGATATGGAACGTATCGGTGACCAGGCCAGCGATATTGCAGAGATCATCATTTCCGAAAAGAAGTCCCAGGTAACGGATCTTAAGAAGATCGGAAGTATGTCAGAAGCAGCGGCAAAAATGGTCCGCGACAGTGTTACTTCCTATGTAAATAAGGATCTGGAGCTGTGCAGACGTGTGATGGAAGCAGATGATGCTGTAGACATCATGTTTGAAGAGACGAAAAAGGAACTGATCGATGCGATTGCAGACAACAAAGGCGATCAGGGAAAAGAAGCGATCGATCTGATCATGGTTGCCAAATATCTGGAGCGTATCGGAGATCATGCGACCAATATTGCAGAGTGGGTGGAGTTTTCGATCACTGGCATCCATAAGGACAGCCAGATTTAAATAATTAAGGAGATACAGCATGATATTTTGTGTAGAAGATGACAGCAACATCCGGGAACTCGTCGTATACACGCTTGAAACCACGGGCTTTAAAGCGCGTGGTTTTGAAGATGGAAGAGAATTCCTGGAAGCGCTGGCACTGGAAACCCCGGAGCTGGTGCTGATGGACATCATGCTTCCGGGTGATGACGGGCTGGAACTTTTGAAAAAATTAAAGGCGTCTCCCAAGACCCGGGAAATACCGGTGATCATGGTTACGGCCAAGGGTGCGGAATACGATAAAGTCAAAGGACTGGACCTGGGGGCGGATGATTATGTGACGAAGCCCTTTGGAATGATGGAGCTGGTCTCAAGGATCAAGGCGGTGCTCAGGCGTACCAGGAGAGATGCCCAGGAGCCTCAGGATATCATTGCAGTCGGCGAGATTGAGATCAACACAAAAAAACACGAGGTAACAGCGGCAGGAGAAGTGGTGAATCTGACATTGAAGGAATATGAACTTCTGAAGCGGCTGATGAAAAATCCGAATATTGTCATGACCAGAGACTGTCTCCTGGAAGATATCCGGGGTTATGACTTCGACGGAGAGACCCGTACCGTGGATGTACATGTCCGGACCTTAAGGCAGAAGCTTGGGCCCTGCGGCGAAAAGATTGAAACAGTCCGCGGCGTCGGATACAGGATGAGTGAGTAGGAGCACTGTGGATGAGGCTGAAAACAACGATTCAGAAAAATATGATCTTGATCATTGCGGCAACGCTGGTGATCGCCTATGCAATGACGACCTTTGTGGTATACCGGCAGACGGTGAGAGTCATGGAGGACGAGGTGCGCCAGGAAGCGGACTACATCTGTACAGCGATTGAGATATCCGGCCCTTCCTACCTGGAAGAAATGGATGCAGTCCGTGAAAACACCAGGGTTACCTGGATCACGGAGGACGGCGAGGTTCTGTATGATTCCGGACAGGATGAAGAGACGGAGATGGAGAATCACGCGGACCGCCCGGAAGTGAAGGAAGCGCTGAAAAATGGGCGGGGAAGTAATGTCAGGCGGTCGGATACCCTGAATGAGGAAATGTTTTACTATGCGGTCCGGCTCTCGGACGGAACGATCCTTCGGGTATCAAAGACTATGGATACGGCTTTCCGGACGGCGCTTAACGTTCTGCCCGGAATGGGTGTGATTGCCGTAGTGATGCTTCTGCTGGCGACGGCCCTGTCCCGGAACCAGGTGGCAAAGATGATACGACCCATCAATGAGTTAGACTTAAATGTCCCTTTGGAAAATGAGATGTACGAGGAATTAACACCATTGCTGAAACGTATTGATGAACAAAACAAACAAAAAGATGCGATCGCGGATATGCGCAAAGAGTTTTCAGCCAATGTCTCCCATGAGCTGAAGACACCGCTGACCTCTATATCCGGTTATGCAGAGATCATGAAAAACGGCCTTGTAAAGCCGGAGGATATGAAGGTGTTCTCTGAACGCATTTATAATGAGGCAAGCCGGCTGATCACGCTGGTGGAAGATATTATCAAGCTTTCCAAGCTGGACGAGGGCGCGATCGAGGTGGAAAAAGAGGATGTGGATCTCTATGAGCTGACCAGGGAGATCGTAAGCCGTCTGGCGCCTCAGGCAGAAAGCCGGAATGTCCATTTAGAGGTTACTGGTGAAAATGTGATCTATCATGGCGTGCGGCAGATCCTGGATGAGATGATCTATAATATCTGTGAAAATGCAGTCAAATATAATAAAAAAGGCGGATCGGTCAGTGTCTGGGTAGGAGCTACCCTGAAAGGAAAGAAAGTGATCGTCAGCGATACCGGAATCGGGATCCCCAAAGATCAGCAGGAACGGATCTTTGAGAGATTCTACCGGGTAGACAAAAGCCATTCAAAGGAGACCGGGGGAACCGGCCTTGGCCTTTCCATTGTAAAGCATGGAGCGATCATGCACAATGCCCAGATCCATGTGGAGAGTGAAGAAGGCAAAGGAACTAAGATGGAAATTACTTTTTAAGGAAAGAAGAATAGACAGAAGCGTACGCGCTGGAGAAGAATCTCAGGTGCGCACGCTTCTTTTTTTGTAAAAAAATGCGGACTTCCTGCTGGGAATTTAAGATTTATCTGATATACTACAAAGTTCATATGCCAAAAGATGAGGCGGAGCAGATTATGAAAAACCACTTGTAGAGGCATAATATCACAAAGGAGGAAGCGCAGTATGACGAATACAACATTTTATTTTTCAGAGAAAGACATCAGAGAATTCAGGTATTATCTGCAGGAGAGAGAAAATGCGCAGGCAACAATGGAGAAGTACATCAGAGATGTGAGAAATTTTATGGAATACGTGGGAAAAGGCAGGAAGGTCGATAAAGAAAAGCTGCTCCAGTATAAACAGTGGCTGGTGGAGAATTACGCCATCAGCAGTGCAAATTCGATGATCGTGGCGCTGAACCAGTTTTTAATATTCAAGGGGCAGGGCGGACTCAGGCTGAAACGTATACGGACACAGAGAAATAGTATGCTGAATGTGGATAAAACGCTTGAGAGGGAGGAATTTTTAAGACTTGTGCGGACGGCCCGCAGTCAGGGAAAAGAGCAGATTGCCATGATCATGGAAACCATGTGCGCCACCGGGATCCGGGTAAGCGAACTGAAATTTTTCCGTGTAGAAAACCTAAAAAGCGGAATGATCCGGGTATGGAACAAAGGCAAATACCGTATCGTGATCCTGCCGGAAGTTCTAAGAAAAAAGCTTCTGGCCTATGCAGGAAAACACAGGATCCGCTCCGGAATGATCTTCTGCACCAGGACCGGACGTGAAAAGAACCGTTCCAACATCTGGAGGGAAATGAAGAAAATCTCCGAGCTGGCCGGAGTCAGACTTGAAAAAGTATTTCCCCACAATCTGAGACATTTATTTGCCCGTACTTTTTATAAAATGACAAAAGATCTGATCAACCTGGCAGACATACTGGGTCACAGCAGTGTAGAGGTGACACGGATCTATACGTCGGACAGTATTAACGAATGGCGAAGAAACCTGGACAGGATGGAAATCCTGGAAGAATAACAACATAATGTTAATTATGTTGTTGTATCAGGGCATAATTGTATAATTTTAATTGCAATTTATATCTAATATAGACAATGGCTTCCATAGCTGCCAGGATTTTCTCTACATATCGCGGCTGAAGTTGTCTTACATCTGTTGACAATCAAATTTTACTGATATAAACTATAGAAGGTAAAAAGAAAGATTCCTTTTAATAAAGAAGTTTTACTACATAATTAACATTTTGTTGTAAAGGGGAAATTGCTGTGGCTAAAGTATCAAGAAGAACAGCAGAAGACTTGACCGGCAGAAGATTCGGCCGGCTGACTGTGATCAGACAGCTTGAAAACCGCAACAATAGAACCAGGTGGCTGTGCAGATGTGACTGCGGCAACGAAAAGGATGTCGCTGCCAGAGATCTGAAGGCGGGAAAAGTCAAGAGCTGCGGCTGCCTCAGGCGTGAAGGGAACCGGAAGAAGATGGATATTTCCGGGCAGCGTTTCGGGAGGCTGACCGCTCTGTATCCTACCGACCGCCGTGATTCCCACGGTGTTGTGTACTGGGTCTGCAGGTGCGACTGCGGCAATCAGACGGAGGTGCCGGCTTCCAATCTGGTAAACGGTACATGTAAAAGCTGCGGCTGTCTGAAAAAAGAGAATCAGGACAAGATCCAGGACCGTCTCCATCATATAGACGGGACCTGTGTGGAATTCCTGGAAAAGCGCAAAAAGAGAAAAGATAACAAAAGCGGTTTCCGGGGAGTATATCAGGGCAAGAATGGCAGATACAGAGTCAGCATCGGATTCCGCGGGAAGCGGATTTATCTGGGAATGTACGACGACTTTGAAAATGCCGTGGAAGCCCGGCTGGAAGCAGAAAAGAATATCTACGGGGAATTTCTGGAACTGTATCATGAATGGGAAAAGAAGTCCTCTGATGATCCCGAATGGGCAAGACGCCACCCCTTTTCTGTATCAGTGCCGGTGCCGAAGTAAACATGCAAGGAGGACAAGTGTTGGACAATTTCATAGATATGCATGTTCACATACTGCCAGGAGTAGACGACGGTGCAGAAGATATAAAAGAAATGGAAGAAATGCTGAAAATTGCATATAGCGAAGGCATCCGCTGTATCATAGCGACCCCCCACCACCATCCAAGACGCGGAAAAGAATCGCCGGAAGTGCTGAGGAAGAAGGCCGCTCTTTTGCGGAAGTCTGCCCATGAGATCGACGAACATTTCCGTATATATCTTGGAACGGAAATTTTTTTTGGGCAGGATGTGCTGGAGAAGCTGAAGGAGGGACGGATCCTTACCATGAACCGGCGCAATTACGTGCTGGTAGAGTTCTCTCCGTCTGAACCGTTTTCCTATATCAAACAGAGCCTGCAGCAGCTTATGATGGCGGGATACGAAGTCATCCTGGCGCACGCGGAACGGTACAGGTGCCTGACCGAGGAGCCGGAGCTGGCGGAACAGCTGGGAGACATGGGGATCCTGCTCCAGATCAATGCCGGAAGCATTACCGGAGACGGCGGCAGAAGGATCCGGAAATTCATCAGGTATCTGATGGACGAAGATCTGGTCTTCTGCGTGGGAACCGACGCCCACAGTGCCAGGAGCCGGGCGCCGCGGATGAAAAAGGCCGCGGAGTACGTAAAGAAAAAGTACGGCGAGGAATATGTAAGAAAGATATTCTATGAAAATGCCAAGATGATGCTGAGGAAGGAAAAGAAATAAGATGAATCAAGAACGACTGATGAATCAGGAAATTGACAATGATGAAATTACCATAGATCTGACAGAGCTTTTTATGGCGCTTTGGTCCAGGCTCCATATCATACTGATGGCAGGAGTGCTGGGGGCGCTGATCGCCTTTGTGGGCACCAATCTTCTGGTGACGCCCATGTATACCTCGGAGACCAAGGTCTATGTGCTGACCCGCTCCGACAGCACGGCAGGCATCACCTACAATGACCTACAGATGGGAACACAGCTGACGCAGGACTATATGCAGCTGGTGACAAGCCGTCCGGTACTGGAGCAGGTGATCGCAGTCCTGAACCTGGATATGGAACCCGGTCAGTTAAAAGACATGATCTCGGTGGAGACGCCGGAGGGAACCCGTATCTTAAGTATCCGCGTCCAGAGCGAAGATCCCAAACAGGCCAAAGAAATCGCCGATGCGGTAAGAGACTCTGTCAGTATCCAGATCACGGAGATCATGGATGCCGATGCGGTTAACACGGTGGAGGAGGGGAACCTTCCTACCAGCCCCTCATCGCCCAGTATTCCCAGGAACATTGCCATCGGCGCCCTTTTGGGTCTGATCATTGCCATGGGTGTGATCACTCTGATCTTTATCCTGGACGACACGATCAAGACACCGGACGATGTGGAGCATTATCTGGGCTTAAATACCCTGACGTCCATTCCGATCAGCGAGGGGATGAAAAAGGGGAAAAAGATAAAGAAACTTCCGGAAAAGCAGATGATGCGGAACATGAAGCGATAAGTGATGTTGGATAAAGGAGATACATAGATGCAGGAGATTGCATTAAAAAATCTGGCAAAAGATTACCGGAGCAATGAAGCCTATAAGACTCTCCGGACGAATATTGAATTTTCGGGATCAGATAAACAGGTGATCGTGTTTACCAGCTGTACGCCGAACCAAGGAAAGAGTACCGTATCCCTTGCCCTGGCGGCCTCCCTGGCGGAAGGGGAGAAGCGGGTGCTGTTCATTGATGCGGATATCCGGAAATCGGTAATGATGGGACGCCATAAGATTATCGGGGAACTGAATGGCTTAAGCCATTTCCTTTCCGGCCAGGTGGAATTAAAGGACGTGATCTGTAAAACCCAGATCCAGGGACTGTCCGTAATCATGGCAGGCGTGGTGCCGCCAAATCCTTCAGAGCTTCTGGGAAATCACCGGTTTGAGGCTATGCTGGACGGGGCGAGAAAAGCCTATGATTATGTGATCATCGATACGCCGCCCCTTGGCAATGTCATCGACGCGGCCATCGTTGCAAGACACTGTGACGCTTCTGTCCTGGTGGTAGCAGCGTCCACCATCAGCTATAAATTTGCCCGGACGGTCAAAGAGCAGCTGGAAAAAGCAGGCTGCCCCATCCTGGGTGTGGTGCTGAATAAGGTAGACATGAAGCAGAACAAATATTACGGAAAATATTATGGAAAATACTACGGATCATACGGGGAGAAGTAGAGGATGAAACAGCGTTTGGTAATGCTGGCTCTGGCGGCGGGCTGCATCGTACTGGCAGTGGCCGGTGCGCTGGTCTATCTCGGACAGGACCGGAAGGCGCCGGAGATTACAGTGGAAGATACGGAAATCAGTTATACGGAAGGCGGAGACTATGAGGAACTGCTGGAAGGCGTAACTGCAGAGGATAACATAGACGGCGACCTGACAGACCAGGTATTCGTAGATAAAATCATCCAGACCGGGGAAGATACCGGGATCGTCTACTATGGCGTCATGGATAAGCATCACAACGTAGGGACGGCCAGACGGACCATCACGTATCATCTGTCAGAAGACGGCGGTGAGGCCGTGACAGAACAGACAGAGGAAGCGGAAGAAGCGGATGGCGAAGAGGAAGAGGCTGCCGGCCAGGAGCAGGCAGCGCAGACAGAGCCGAAGGAAGAGGAGACGCTTCAGCCTGACGGGGCCCGCCCTGCATTGGCTCTGACATCGACAGAAACCACGGTCGCCGTGGGGACAGCCTTTGATCCCATGAGTGTAGTCAAGGACGCCGTGGACGATGTAGATACCAAAGACTCTCTGTATCAGCGGATCAGCGCCAACGGAACCTATGATACCAACGTGCCAGGGACCTATACGATCCAGTATTTCGTGACAGACAGCTCGGGAAACACTTCGGATCCCCAGAATTTTACATTGAAGGTACAGTAGACAGGAAACGATTGAACGTACCGTGTAGAGGAGATTAGAGATGGAACATCATCATAAACGGAAAAGGAACAAAAATATGGCCGGAAAGCTGATCACGATCCTGCAGCTGATCCTGTCTGCGGGACTGCTGATCCTTGTCTGGAACAGCGGTATGGTTCCGGGACTGTATCTGGCGCTTCTGGGTGGAGGCCTGCTGCTTTTATTCGCAGTCACCTTCTGCCTGCAGTATGTGAAAAGCAAGGTCAAATTTGCAGGTATGGTTATCAGTATCCTGATCAGTATCGGACTGGCGGTGGGTATCGTCTACTTCCTGCGGATCCAGCAGACTATGGCGGATGTGGGAGGCGCCACCTATAAGACCGACAACATGATCGTGGTAGTCAAAGCCAGTGATCCGGCAGAAAGCATCCTGGATGCGGCAAACTACCGCTTCGGATACCAGACCAGCGTGGATCAGGAGAATAACGACAAAATGCTGGACGACGTCCAGACGGTGGCGGGCAGGGAGTTAAAACTCAGCGAGTACGACACGGTGACAGACCTGGCGAACGGCCTGCTGTCCGGCCAGATTGAGGCAGCCATCTACAACGAGGCCTTTGACGGCATCATCGAGGAGAGTATTGAAGACTATAAAGATCAGGTGAAGATCCTGTACCAGTACGGTATCGAGACGGAGATCCAGCAGGAAGACACCAATGTAGAAGCGCCGTTCAACGTATATATCAGCGGTATCGACGTATCCGGACCGATCACCACCAACAGCCGGAGTGACGTGAACATCATCATGACGGTGAACCCGAATACCAAGAAGATCCTGTTGACCACCACGCCAAGAGACTATTATGTGACGATCCCGAATATTTCCGGAGAGCAGCGGGACAAGCTGACCCATGCGGGAATCTACGGGGTGGACGCATCCATGGCGACCCTGGAGCAGCTTTATGGCATCGATATCAGCTACTATGCGAGAGTCAATTTCACATCCCTGATCACCATCGTGGATGCGCTGGGAGGCGTGGATGTGAATTCGGAGTATGCCTTCAGCGCCGGCGGCTATGACTTTGTCCAGGGCACCAACCATCTGGACGGAAAAGCTGCACTGGCTTTCTCAAGAGAGCGTTACAGCTTCGAGAGCGGAGACAACCAGAGAGGCAAGAACCAGGAGGCAGTGCTGACGGCTATCCTGCAAAAAGCCATGTCTCCGGCCATCCTGACCAGCGCAAACCAGATCCTTTCGGAGGTCAGCGACTGTGTGGAGACCAATATGACCCAGGACGAGATGGCCAAATTTATCAATATGCAGCTGTCTGACGGGGCAGGCTGGACGATAGAATCTACAGCAGCCACCGGTACGGGAGACAACCAGGCATGCTTCTCGTCGGGATCACAGCTTCTCTATGTGATGTGGCCGGATGAGGCCATCGTGGGGGATATCTCCAGACGGATGGATCAGGTCTTAAGCGGCAATTAAGATGCAAAGTTATGAGGGAAAAGAGGAAATAATATGGGATACATAGGATGGGCGCTGGCAAGCGTTACAGTCGTTGACCCGGAACGGGCGGTTATTGTGGCCGGCGGAGCAGTCGCTGCAGGGCTGACGATCTTTATTATAAGAAATAAAAGAAATATTGCAGAGAGGCTTAAGAAACATCATGGATAAGTGGATTCGAAATTCGGGGTGGACCTGGGTACAGAAAGCATTTTTGATCGCCTTTCTGGATGGACTGATTATCCTGGCAGCCTATCTGATGGCGCTGCTCCTGCGGTTTGACTTCATATTCTCCCGGATTCCCAGAGAATATGTGGAAGGATATATCTGGTCCATGCCCTACTGGATCGCTATTACGATCGTAGTGTTTTATGGCTGCCGGCTGTATCACAGCGTCTGGCGTCTGGCCAGTATTTCAGAACTGCAGATGAGCATCGTTGCTTATATCATTTTAATACCGGCCTATGCGTTTGGCATGATTTTCATGAAGCTTCAGATGCCCAGATCGTATTACTTCATGGGATATGTCCTGTCATTTCTGCTGACTACGGGATTAAGGTTTTCTTTCCGGTTCCTTCGCTTTTATGTAAGGAAGCGGGAAGGCGAAGACGAAGAGCAGGACCGGATCATGGTGATCGGCGGCGGATCGGCAGGGCAGGCAGTCATCAAGGAATTGACCGGCAGCCGCGGCAATCCGGCCAGAGTATGCTGTGTCATCGATGACAACCCAAACAAATGGGGCCGGATGCTGGAGGGCATCCCAATTGTAGGAGACAGGAATAATATCCTGGAAGCTGTAGAAAAATACAGAATCAACCGGATCATCTATGCGATCCCGGCGACCACCGGAAAGAACCGGAAAGACATCCTGAATATCTGTAAGGAAACCAGCTGCAGGCTTCAGACCGTGCCCAGCGTGGCGCAGCTGGTGAATGGAGAGGTCAAGGTGACCAGGCTTCGGGATGTGGAGATCACCGATCTTCTGGGCCGGGCCCAGGTGAAGGTCAACAATCAGGAAATATTTGATGTGCTGAAGGATAAGGTGGTCATGGTGACCGGCGGCGGAGGCTCTATCGGAAGCGAGTTGTGCCGCCAGATTGCCGGTGCAGGCCCGCGGATACTGATCATTTTCGATATATACGAAAATAATGCCTATGCGATCCAGCAGGAATTAAGGAAAAAATATCCGGGACTTCACCTGGAAACGCTGATCGGTTCCGTAAGAAACACCAACCGGGTTAACAGCATTATAGAGAAGTACCGGCCGGATGTCATCTACCATGCGGCAGCCCACAAGCATGTGCCGCTGATGGAAGACAGCCCAAACGAGGCCATCAAGAACAATGTGGAGGGCACGTATAAAGTGGCCCGGTCCGCTGCAAAATATGGGGTGAAAAAGTTTGTACTGATCTCTACGGACAAGGCGGTGAATCCCACCAATATCATGGGAGCATCCAAGCGTCTGTGCGAGATGGTGGTGCAGATGATGAACCGACAGTCGCCGGGGACAGATTTTGTGGCGGTCCGATTCGGAAACGTGCTGGGCAGCAACGGCAGCGTGATCCCGCTTTTTAAGAAGCAGATTGCGGAGGGTGGCCCGGTGACAGTTACCGATAAAAATATTATCCGCTACTTCATGACCATCCCGGAGGCGGTGTCTCTGGTACTACAGGCCTCCTACTATGCCAAAGGCGGAGAAATCTTCGTGCTGGACATGGGAGAGCCGGTCAAGATCGACGATATGGCCAGGAACCTGATCCGGCTGTCCGGTTATACGCCGGACGTAGACATTCCTATTATCTATACCGGGCTTCGCCCCGGGGAGAAACTGTATGAAGAGCTTCTGATGGATGAAGAGGGAATGCAGGAGACAGACAATGAGCTGATCTTCATCGGAAAGCCCATTGAGATGGACGATGAAGATTTTAAGGAAAAACTGGAACTGCTGGACAGAGAAAGCAAGAATGAGTCCGGCAGGATCAAGGAGATCGTGGCAGAAATCGTGCCAACGTATCATCCGGATTTTGGTAGTTGATGTAGAACTATTCAGCCAGACAGCTTGGATTCGCAGCAGATATATGGCTGAATAGATTGTAAAAAGCTTTTGATGTTTTCAATCGTCGCTTTGCCGCGTTGGAAACACATAAGTGTAACAGGGTGTGTGAAAGATTCGGGCGTGCAGCTTTCGTAAAGGATAAGCTGCAGCAGGCCGGAATGGCGAAGCATACCCTTCTATCAGGAAGGCAAAGCAGAAAGGAATGCCCATGTGGTATGTGGTCCAGGTCCGCACAGGGACCGAGGAGGAGATCCAGAAGCAATGCGAGAAGCTGATCAGCCCGGAGGCCCTTGAGAGGAGTTTCATCCCCTACTGCGAGCAGATGAAGCGGTATCGCGGCGCGTGGCACAAGGAGACGAAGATCCTCTTCCCGGGATATCTCTTCCTTGCCAGCCCGGATAAGGAGAAGCTGTTCTTTCAACTGAAAAAGGTCATGGGGCTGACAAAGCTGATCGGCACCGGGGATGAAGTGGTCCCCCTCACTGAAGAGGAGATACACTTCCTCCTTACGTTTGGAAAAGACGACCAGATCGTGGAGATGTCAGAGGGCATCATCGAGAACGATCAGATCATCATAACAAGAGGCCCCCTCAAAGGCTACGAGGGGCTGATCAAAAAGATCGATCGCCACAAGCGGCGAGCTTACCTGGAACTGGAGATGTTCGGCAGGAAGATCGAGACCCAGGTAGGGCTGGAGGTTGTGGCGAAGAGGTAATGAAGCGGAAAGACTGGCTTGTGAGAAAGTAGGCTGCGGTTATGCCGTAGCTCTGTCGGTGGGAACAGTCGCATTACATATGGCGGTAAAGCATACAGGAGTCAAGTCAGGAGATAAGGTATTCTGTTCAGACATGACCTTCGACATCACGGTCAACCCGGTAGTCTACGAGAGAGGCGTTCCTGTATTTATTGATACGGGATATGACACCTGGAATATGGATTCGGTGGCCCTTGAGAAAGCCTTTGAACTGCACCCGGAGGTGAAGGTTGTGGTCATGGCTCATCTCTATGGAACACCCGGAAAAGACAATGAACTGAAAGTTATCCATGACAAACATGGAGTGATTATTATAGAGGATTTTGCAGTCAGTGAGAGTAACGTATAAGGGTAGGTAGACGGGAACTTTTGGGATATACAACTGTATTTCTTTCAACGGAAACAACGTCTTTGAGACGATTAGAAAGAAATCTGATTGTAAGGGATGGACAAAAATGGCGCCTTAAAAAGATGATTTAAAGTGTTGTTTTACAATAAAAATACCAATGAAATCATACATAAAAGAGATATGTACAAAACATAGGCGGCATGGTTATCCACAGACGAAAATGTTAGGTACATGATTGCCCGCACATCTTGTTAAAGGTTTTTGGAATGAGTCATACATAACCGTCTCAAAGAGACATTGTACATTGAATTAGAATGTAACTGTCTCAAAGATGTAATAGCGCAATGGATGAGATATGGAATGTTTCGAAGAGGGGTTGGTGTGTTGGGAGAGACGATAAATGTCTTAAAGCTGGGTTAGTGTATGAGACGAGAAAACAACGTAAAAGAGAAAAAAGTGACTGCTATTCATGGCAGTGTTTTAGGAGATTTTTTTTGATCATATTTTATAGACTACAAAGGAAAGGAAGGTAATCGTAATGAAGATACCATTTTCACCGCCAGATATGACGGAATTGGAAGCACAGGGAGCATCTGAGGCAATCTGGTCTGGATGGATTACCACGGGACCGAAAACGAAAGAGTTTGAGCGACAGATCGCAGAATATTGCCATGTAGATAAAGCAGTATGTTTAAATTCACAGACGGCCTGTGCAGAAATGGCACTCCGGCTTCTAGGTATCGGTGCGGAGAATGGTGGAAGTTCATTTGACGAGGTAATTGTACCGGCCTATACATATACCGCATCGGCATCTGTTGTATGCCATGTTGGAGCAAAGTTGGTGCTGATTGACTCTCAGACAGATTCACTGGAAATGGATTATGAGGCTTTGGAGAATGCGATTAACGAACACACAAAGGCTATCATTCCGGTTGACCTTGGCGGAATTCCATGTGATTATGATCGGATTTTTGCCATTGTGGAGAATAAAAAGCATCTGTTCAAAGCAACGAGTGCTGTACAGGAAGCAGTTGGCAGAGTTGCAATCTGCGCTGATGCGGCTCATGCGTTCGGGGCAAGTTGGCATGGAAAAATGGTAGGCAGTGTAGCGGATTTTTCAAGCTTCTCCTTCCATGCTGTAAAAAACCTGACGACCGCCGAGGGAGGGGCCTTAACATGGAACATTCCGGGGATTGATGATGAAGAATTGTACCATCAGGTGCAGCTTTACAGCCTCCACGGACAGTCCAAAGATGCTCTTGCAAAGACACAGCTTGGTGCATGGGAATATGACATTGTAGGCCCTTGGTATAAGTGCAATATGACAGACATTATGGCAGCAATCGGTCTGGCGCAGTTGTCCCGGTATGAAGGAATTCTGGAAAGGCGTAAGGAGATTATAGGGAGATATGATGCGTCGTTTAGGAAACTCGGTATAGGTGTGTTGCCGCATTACACAGATAAGTATCAGTCCTCCGGTCATCTGTATATCACCAGAATTCCGGGTGTTGGATTAGAGCAGCGCCAGGAGATTATCGTAAAGATGGCTGAAGCTGGTATCGCCACAAATGTCCATTATAAGCCGCTTCCAATGATGACAGCGTATAAGAAGCAGGGCTTTGATATTAAGGATTATCCGAATGCTTATAAACAATTCAAGAATGAGATCACATTGCCGTTGCATACGAAGCTGACGGATGAGGAAGTGGAGTATGTGATTGAGAAGTACAGGGATATGGTTCACGAGTATTTGAAGTAAGAGAGAATGTCTCTCTGTGAAATGTGTTTTGATGGTTTAGATTTTGTGAATGGGGAGTTTGCTGATGGTTTTAAGAAAATGGGAAGAATTGCCCGAATGCATGAGGACTGATGAAGTCAGACCGTACTATGAGGTGTTAAAGAAGAGGAGAGGAAGTCTCGTCCTCAAGAGAATGGTTGATCTTTTGGGCGGTTTGGTTTTGTTAGTTTTGTTGGCCATCCCAATGTTTGTGATTGCTGTGATGATAAAGCTAGATTCTGAAGGTTCCGTGTTCTACAGACAAGAGAGGATTACCACATACAGTAAGCATTTCAAAATCCATAAATTTCGCACTATGGTGAGTAACGCTGACAAGATCGGCACAGAGGTGACGATTGGAAATGATAGTCGCATCACAAAGGTTGGAGCGAAACTTAGAGGCTGTCGTTTGGACGAACTACCTCAAGTACTGGATTTAATCTCCGGCAATATGAGCTTTGTGGGTACAAGGCCAGAAGCAGTGAAGTATGTAGAAAAGTATAAGCCAGAGTATATGGCCACACTTTTACTTCCCGCAGGCATTACCAGTGAGGCAAGTATTCGCTACAAGGATGAAGCAGAATTGCTAGAAAATGCAACTGACCCAGATAGGGTTTACATGGAGGAGATACTACCTCAGAAGATGAGGCTTAATCTGCAGGCGATCAAAGAATTCTCCTTTTTTGGCGATATGGCAACCATGTTCAGAACTGTTTTTGCTGTGCTTGGTAAGGAATATAAGTAAAAGAAATCATGCATGCCGGAACACGGTGCTTGTTGTGATGGAGAAAAATTATGAGTGAGATGGAATATCCTAAATTTTCAGTGTTGATGTCATTATATCTTAAGGAAAAACCAGAATACCTTAATGAAGCGTTAAAGAGTGTAATAAATCAAACAGTAAAACCTAACGAAATTGTAATTGTCTATGACGGACCTATTACTACAGAACTTAAAAGTGTGGTTGAACAATATGTTAGTAATAATCCGGGGCTAATAAAAATAATAGATAATCCAGAGAATAAAGGATTAGGACTTGCTCTTGCAGATGGAGTACCACAATGCACGTATGAATTAATTGCCAGAATGGACACAGATGATATATGCAGAAAGGATAGATTCGAAAAGCAGCTAGAAGAATTTGTCAAGGATCCAAGATTAGATATTTGTGGTAGCCATATTTTAGAATTTGAGGAAAAGGAAGAAAATATTGTAGCTCGGAGAAGAGTGCCTTTAGTGGATAAAGATATTAAAGAGTATCAAAAAAGAAGAGATGGCTTTAATCATATGTCTGTTATGTTTAAGAAGAAATCTGTGTTGGCTGCAGGAAATTATCAATCATGCTTATTAATGGAAGATACTCTTTTGTGGGCTAATATGTTTATGAATGGCGCTAAAGGGAAAAATATTGATGACTATTTGGTCTATGTAAGAATTGGAAAAGACATGTATGAACGTCGAGGTGGATTTGATTATTATAAAAAATATAAAGCCGGCAGGAGGAAAGTTTATGAAACAGGTTATATAAGTTGGGTAGATTACAAAATGACGTTAATTGTTCAATTTATTGTGGCCGCAATACCGAATCGGGTAAGAGGTTTTGTATTTAAAAATTTATTACATCGTTAATTAAAAAGTAGGTAATTGATTTGGATGAAAAGTCTAATCGTAATAATACCTATATATAAGCGTGCAGATAAACTTCTAAGAGCTATTGATTGCATATGCAATCAAACTTATAAAAATATCGAAAGTTTGCTTGTAAATGACAACGAGAATGATGACCAATATACAAAAGAACAGTTAGTTTTATTTGAAAAATTACAGATTCGAGAGTAAAGTTAATTTTCCAAAAGCGCTACATTAAGGGTGCTGCAGCAAGAAATGCGGGTATCAAAAAAGCTAAAGGCGAATTCATTGCATTTTTAGATGATGACGATATTTGGATGGAGAATAAAGTACAAAGACAAATAGACATAGTAGGCGGAGACGTAGACGAATTATTTTACGGACGAAACCAGATTGCATGTTATAAGGCCGGAAAGGAACAGAAAGTATGAAAGCAGGAATCATTACACATTATAATGTACATAATCACGGTGCACAACTGCAGCTGTATGCACTCAGCAAGCAGCTTGGTAGATTTGGATATGATGCCAAGGCGTTGACATATAAAAAAAATTACGATTACTTGGAACTTGGAATTGAAAATAAGTATAACATATCTTTCCGTTCTGTTCCTTACTATGTTGGGTATCTTTTTTCAAAAGGAATTGGAAGAACACTGTATAATTACAACAAGAGAAAGACACTTAATCATTTTCGATGGGGGAATAATCTTGAGGGAGAGTATTATTCGAAAGCCGCTGACCTTGACGTTATAGTTCTTGGAAGTGATGAAATTTTCAGCATTGAACCGGGACTTAACCCTTGTTTTTGGGGAATGGGTGTTCCATGTGATAAAGTAATATCTTATGCGGCAAGTTGTGGCCCTACTGACGAAAAATTTATTCGTGAGCATTACGCCGATGAATTTATAACGGCAGGTATTAACCGCATAGATGCCATTTCTGTGCGAGATAGAAATACCTATAATATCATTAAAGTGAGAACAGATAAAGACGTTACTATAGTTTGTGACCCTGTGCTTCTTTACGATTTTGTTGAGGAACGCAGTGCAGCCAAGAGACCAACCGAAAAAAAATACTGCATTGTTTATTCATATGATAACAATATGAATGACGATGAAACGGTAAATACAATTCGCAATTATGCTAAAAAGTGTGACTTTGAGGTATACAGCGTAGGCTATTACCATAAGTGGTGTGATAAAAACATCAATCTCACTCCGCTAGAACTCTTTCCTTGGTTTGAAAACGCAGAATGTGTTTTTACAGATACTTTTCACGGTACGATTGTTTCTCTTGTATGCAATGCAGAGTTTGTTACCAAAATTTCAGGTAATGGGAATAAGCTGGGATTCCTGCTTGAACAGTACGGAGTAACTGAACGTCGAGTAGCCACGTTTGCTGATATCCCCAAAATCATTTCTGAAAAAATTGATTATACGGTTGTCAATAAACGCATTGAAGAAAGCAGAACGCAGTCTCTTGATTTTCTTAAATCAGCCGTTGGAGGCTCAATATGATTACGTGGGATAAGAATTGTACTGCTTGTGGTGCTTGTGTGCAAAAATGTCCAAAAGCCTGCATTACAATGCAAGAGGACGAAAACGGTTTTTTGTTTCCAAAAGTGGACAAAGAAAAGTGCGTTGGCTGTGGACTGTGTGAAAAAGTATGTCATTTGAATATCAACACATCAAATGATAAAACAAAAACAGCCGTTGCCTGTGTCCATCGTTCTGAAGAAGTGCTGAAACGTTCTACAAGCGGGGGAGCTTTTTCCGCCATTGCAGAGCGAATTTTTGCATGTGGAGGAATTGTATATGGTTGCGGATACGTTACCCCTACACAGCCACAACATATAAGAATTGAACGTCAAGATGATATGAAAAAACTTTGTGGTTCTAAATATGTACAAAGTACCATCGAAAATGCGTACAGGCAAGTGTTTGATGATCTTTGTGCAGAAAAATTGGTATTCTTTACAGGAACACCCTGTCAGGTGGCGGGGCTAAAGGCTTTTTTGGGAAAAACGTATGATAATTTGATTACAGCGGATATTATCTGCCACGGCGTCCCATCTGTCGCATATTTCAAAAAATATGTTGATTGGTATGAAGAAAAACATCAATGCAAAGTAATAGATTTTGATTTTCGCTCGAAAGAAAATGCCGGTTGGAGTTATGCAGGCATTTGCAAAGCGGAGAAGAGTGGGAAAAATCATACCAATAAAGTTTATTATTTTGACGAATACTATTATTTTTATTTTCTTAAAGGTGAAGTATACCGCGATTGTTGTTACGAGTGCAAATACACTAATGTAAGTCGTCCGGGAGATTTTACGCTTGGTGATTTTTGGGGGGCAGAGGGACAAAAGCTCGGTTTTAGCACCGATAATGGTTGCTCGCTTGTCTTGTTGAATACACAGAAAGCGCAGGAATTATTCAAGAAAATGAATGTTAATAGCACTGAGATAAATTTAGATTATGCAGTGGCAAACAATGCACAGTTGAGAACGCCAAGTAAACATACAGAACTAAGAGAAGTGCTTCTTAGAGAGTACCGTGAATGTTCCGGTGCCGAAATTCAAAAACGGTTTATAAAGAGGTTTAGACCTGTACGGATGAAAGCAAGAATTAAATATGCGATTCCGCAACCAGTAAAAAAATTCTTACTCAGGATTAGATATTTTGTAAAGTGATTATAAGGAGCAATGCTAATGTTTGGTTGGAATTTTGTGAAATTAAAATGTAAAGTAGCTTCAATTTTCAAAGGGGGGGCTCTGGCAAAATCAAAGAAAAATATTTCCGAAAAAAAGGGATTAGGCTTGGTGAGGGGTGTTGCATTTACTCCGACATCTCCTCATCAGAAAGTTATCTGATTACGGTAGGAAATAATGTTACGATTTCGAATGATGTTCAGTTCCTCACGCATGATAACAGTATCGACCGTTTAGCGCCGGAAGTAAGCGATGTATTGGGTGAGATAAAAATAGGGGATAACTGTTTTATCGGTGCAAGAGCTATCATTCTTCCCGGTGTCACATTGGGGAATGAGTGCGTTGTTGCCGCAGGTGCGGTAGTAACCAAATCCTACCCATCGGGTTCTGTTTTAGGCGGAAATCCTGCAAAGCTGATTGGAAACAGTAAGGAGTTGGTTCAAAAATACAGTAGTATTGCTTATGGATTTTCTGACTCAAAATTGGGAAAGCAATATTTTGCGGAAAATTATCCCGAAAAAATCCTTCGTAATAGATAAATGGTTCAAGCCACTACATACGTGTTACATTTTTAATGAAAGGGTAAAAGGATGAATAATAGTCAAATTTCACCGAATGTATCTGTTATCATTCCGTGTTATAACTGTGAAAAATGGATAGAAAACTGTCTTGGCGCATTGGAAAATCAAACATACCGTGATTTTGAAGTGATTTGCGTAGATGATTGTTCTACCGATGATACCTACAAAATAATTGAAATGTATCAGGGAAAGTCTTCTTTACGGCTTTTTTTAATGAAAAATGAGACCAATTTGGGACCTGCTGTTTCTCGTAACAGTGCAGCTGCTATCGCAAAGGGCAAGTGGTTGGCTTTTTGTGATTCAGACGATCGATACGATGAAACCTTTCTTGAGGAAATGGTGACATCGGCAGAGCAGAATAGTTCAGAGCTTGTTATGTGTGAATATCGCAAGATATACGAAACAGGAAAAAAATCTGACGAAGTTCGTTATTTGCTTCCTATTGACGATAATTCCTCTTTTGCGGACAAGCTGGTGTATAGCAAGTCATCGCTTTGCTTGCTTTTGATTAAGAGAAGCATATTTTTAGCAAATCCTATTCCTGATATTCGGAACGGTGAAGATATTGCTTGTATTCCTTGTATTGAGGCGGGGGCGAAAAAAATTTCTGTTGTTAAAAAACCGCTGTATAATTATCTGATCCGTTCAGGTTCAGCTTCTAACAAGCCATCGGAAAAGGTTTATAAATCGCTTTATGCCGCATACCAGCATATTGAAAAAAATTTTCCCAATAAATACCCGGCGGTATTAGAATATCTCGGAATAAGAACTGTACTGTATGGAGTAACACTCAATGCTTTTAAGGCGGGAGTCAGCGCATCTGTTATAAAGAAAATTGTAGCAGATTTCAATGCAAAATACCCAAAATGGAAAAATAATAGATATCTTTCCACTTTTTCCAAGGCAAAACGGATATATCTACAGTTAATAGGGAAGAAAATGTTTTTCTGCGCGAAAATTCTTGCATATGTGCATAAGAATATTTCAATTTAATTTTGGAAAGGAAAAGTATGACACAAGAAACAATAAATACAAAATCGATAAAACTACCGAATTTGATGAAATATCTTTTAATATATCTTTGTATCACGGTGTTTCTCTGCTTTTTTGGGCCAATTCATTTTAATATAAGAAATCCTCTGTTGCTGTTGTTTTATATCTCGGCATATCATTTGGCACTTTGGGTGGGATATAAAGCTGCGTGTAAAAGTGATATTCGCAAATATCCTGTGCTTGCTCCGCCTTCTTTTTCACGAAAAGATAAAATCGTTTTGAAGAGAGTAATCATCATCGGACTTATATTTGATGTTTTGCTTTTGGTACTGGTATGCGGAACGGTTAATCCTACTGGTATATTAGAGAAGGTAATGGAGGGAATTAAGTCTCCGTCAACTCGGTATGACAATGCCTTTATAGAAGGCAACGCCAGAGGAAGCAGTATCGCCTCGCTTATGGTAACGGTTGGTATGCCAATAACGATTATGGCGCTGATTCTTTCGATATATTTTTATTCGAATTTGTCACGAGGATATAAGTTTTGTACGATAATTTTGTATTTAACTCATTTGTGTTATTGTTTAACGCAAGGTGCTAATGAAGGTGTTTTTGATATTGCAATTTATATCGGTGTAGCTTTGTATTTGAGATTGCAGAATCAAAATGTTAATAGGCAAAGATTACATATCAAGAAGAAAAAGAAAATAATACTTATCATTGCCGTTGGAATTTTAATGTACATAGCATTTAGTTTTTTCACCGAAAATATAATCGGCAGAACCCAAGCAAATTTTGCTTTCGGCACTCTCGGCGAAAATTATTATGATAAAAATGCAGCGATAAACAAGTACATTCCCGCAGGATTATATATAACTTTTGTATATTTGACAGCATATTTGTGCGAGGGATATTACGGAATGTCTCTTGCAACCACTCTTGAGTGGGTTCCAAACTGGGGGATGGGATTTTCCCCGTTTATTCGTAATAATTTGAGCGACATTTTAGGGGTGGACTTGTTTGCAAACAGTTATCAAGTCCGGATCGATGAAGTTTATGATTGGGGAGCGTTGAGAAATTTCCATACGGCATATACTTTTTGGGCTAATGACGTAGGTTATATTGGCGTAATATTTATTATGTTTATTTTAGGATATGTATTTGGAAAATGCTATCGAGCGAGTATATTAAGACAGTCGAAGTCAGCCATTATTATGATGCCGCTTCTTGTCACAATGATTTTTTATCTTCCCGCAAACAATAAGATATTTGTTCAGCCGGCATCGATGCTGTTAATGGTTTATTTGGCGAGTTATGAGTTTTTGAAATATTCTTCAAAAAGAAAGAATAGGGGGATTTGAGAGAATGGAGATTCTTTTGGTTTCCGGGTTATGTAGTACGAACAAATATAAATGGATTACAGAAGTGAGAACAGTACCAAGTCTTGATCCGGCACAGCGTATGTTCTTAGCTATTGTCGAAGGACTGCATGAGAACGGCTGTAATGTTACTTGTATATCTGCTCTACCGATGGGAACAAGCAATACTAATGCGGAAAACCGGTATTTTCCGCGAAGCGAAGAATGTGAAAACGGAGTGAAATTTATTTACCCTGCTTTCCATATCGGGAAATTTAGACGCCTTAGAGATTTGTATAAACACACAATTGTTGAAGTTAAACAATGGCTTGAAGAAACAACGGGGAAAAAAAGATTTATCCTTTGCGACTCTCTTTTGGCAGCCTGCACACAGGGAACACGCAGACTTGCACAGAAAAAAAGTGTCAAGGTTTTCGCTTATGTTACCGATTATCCTTCGCTTGCAACAAGTATTAAGAAGAAAAATACAAGTTTATTTAGGAAATTGCTACAAGGTCTATATGATAAATTTGCTGACCACGATCTCACTAAATATGATGGGTATATTTTGGTGGCTGAGGCTCTAAAAGATTTAATAGGGATTAAAAACAAACCCTATCTTGTCATTGAGGATGTTATAGCTGTTCCTAATGAAGAAATTAAAATTGAAAATGAGAAATCAGCTTCATTTACAATAGTATATGGCGGAGCACTTTGTGAACGCTTCGGTGTAAATAAGCTTGCGGATGCGGTGCATAAAATTTCTAATGATAACGTTGCCTTACACTTTTATGGAAGTGGAGAAAGCGTTGCTTATATTGACGATTTAAATAAGAAAGACGCAAGAATTTGTTATTGTGGACAAGTTTCATTTGATGAACTGCAAAAGATTCAACGAAGCGCAAGTCTTTTGGTTAATCCTCGACCGAGTAATGAGTCATTTGCGGCATATTCATTTCCCTCAAAAACTCTTTCTTATATGCTTTCTGGAACTCCGGTGCTTACTACACGTATTCCGGGTATTCCTAACAGTTATCAACCGTATCTACTTTGGTTCGACAATGAAGATACCAATTCTATGGCAAAGAAAATTGAGGAAATTGTTTCCACTCCAAATGAGAATTTGAGAGAGCTTGGCAAAAAAGCATTTGCTTATGCAAAAACCGAAAAAAATAGTCGTGCACAGACATCAAAGTTGATTTCTTTTGCGGAGCGTGAAATTTATGAGTAATCAAGTGGGTATGAAAAAGATTGCTTCGGCAGGAATAGGATATATTTTTGGTGGAATTCTGATCAAAGGAATTGCATTCATTACAACCCCGGTTTTCTCACGTTTGATGACAACTAAAGAATTTGGTGTACTTAACGCCTATTTGTCATATGAAAGTATTCTCGCAGTGCTGATAGGTTTTCAATTTGCAGGATGTTTAAAGAATGCCAAAATTAAGTATGCGAACATGCCAAATGGAATAAATGCGTTTTTTTCTGATTTGATAGTTCTTTTGCTGATTCATTCCGGTATTTCGTTTGTAATTGTAAATGCCTTTTCAAATTACATAATAGCTCTGACGGGGATCGAATCAAGGCTGCTACTAAATTTAATAATTGTCAATAGCTTTGGAAATGCGGCGATGACAGTTTATAATTCTTTTGTATCTTTAGAGTACCAGTACAAAAAGTATGTAGCAATTTCGGTGTTCAACGCACTTGCAAATGTAGCTTTATCGCTGCTTTTAATATTTACCGTTTTGAGCAATGATAGGAGTATGGCAAGAATATTAGGATATGTTTTACCTTACGTGCTTATATCTATATACTTGGTTGTTACCGTATTCCGAAAAAGCAGACCTAATTTACATACTATAAAAACAAACAGTAAATTTGCATATCGTTTTTGTGCACCGCTTATTCCTAACGGTTTTGCAGAAATTATGCTCACCCAATACAGTAAATTGTCGGTTGATCGTAACTGTGGAACAGCTGCAATGGGAGTGTATAGCTTGGCGTATAATGTGTACTCTATTATTGCTACAGTAAAATTGGGAATGGATTATATTGTCGGACCGTTTTATTTTGATAAGCGTTCATCTGGGAATTTTGCAGAGCTTAGAAATATTTTTAGAATATACAGCAGAAGCTTGGCATTGATTTCTGTGTTGGTTATGCTTTTATCTCCTGAAATTGTTAAAATTTTGGGTGACACAGCCTATTATGATGCGCGAATGAGTGCAATTCCGCTTATCGCTGTCAGTTATTTTAGCTTTTTGTGTTATATGTTGTCACAAGAAGAATATTTCGAACAAAAGACGTACATTATATCTGGAATATCAATATGCGCTATGTTGTTAAATATTTTGTTTTGCAATATAACTGTTTCTAAATTTGAGGCAATCGGAGTCGCATATTGCACATTGGCATCCTTTGTGGTGATGTTTTTATTACACTTTGTTGTGATTAAATATTTTCTTAAGAGCCAATCTTTTCAGTGGTCTGGGATGTTTGCCGATGGAATTTTCGTAACATTGATGTCGATTGTAGCTGAATTGATTGTAGACAAATTGATGTATCGAATTGGAATTATTACATTACTAATGGCAGTATTGGCAGTGTTTGTATGTAGAAATTTTAGACATATTATTAAAATACGAAAATAATAAATTATGGTGGTGCTAAATAAGTTATGGAAAAATAAACGCTAAGAAAGGTTTTTCTGTAAAATGTGGTAAAAATGGGATTTCAGAGGGCATAGAGGGGGAAACACGATTGAAGAAAAAAATACGATTATAGCAGGTAACCCAGCACACGTTCTGCAAAGGAATGTTCGATGAGATAAAGAGAGAATTAGTGAAATTAAAATTGGAGGTTCATTATGACACAATCACATTTTTTTAAAAACAAAACTTTAATGATTACAGGTGGAACAGGTTCTTTTGGTTCGACAGTTCTAAAGCATTTTCTGGATTCGGATTTAAAGGAAATCCGTATCTTTTCCCGTGATGAAAAAAAACAGGATGATATGCGACACAGTTTACAGGCAAATCATCCTGAGCAGGCAACAAAGGTTAAATTTTACATCGGCGATGTTCGTAATATGAGATCTGTAGAGGAAGCTGTACAGGGTGTAGATTACATATTTCACGCCGCTGCATTGAAGCAGGTTCCATCGTGTGAATTTTTCCCAATGGAAGCTGTTCGTACAAATGTTGAGGGTACCGATAATGTCCTTCATGCAGCAGTTGATGCCGGTGTGGAACGTATTGTATGTCTTTCTACAGATAAAGCTGCGTATCCAATTAATGCAATGGGAATTTCTAAGGCAATGATGGAGAAAGTGATTGGCGCAAACGCTAGAGTGGCAGCTGGTAAGACGACTATCTGCTGTACGCGTTATGGAAATGTAATGTGTAGTCGTGGATCAGTTATCCCTTTGTTTATTGAACAGATCAGAGCCGGAAATCCTTTAACTATTACAGATCCAAACATGACCCGTTTTTTGATGAATCTTGACGAGGCGGTAGATTTGGTCATGTTTGCCTTTGAACATGGAGAACCGGGCGATTTGTTTGTGCAGAAATCGGACGCAAGCACAATCGGAGATCTTGCGAAAGCAGTACAAACTCTGTTTGGAGATACGGGCATACATACCATAGGTACTCGCCATGGGGAAAAATTGTTTGAAACGTTAATGACAAATGAGGAATGTATGCGAAGCATAGATATGGGGAAGTATTTTCGGATATTGCCAGATGGACGAGATCTGAATTATGACAAGTTTTTTATTAAAGGACAGGTTCAAACAATGGCAAGTGAAGCTTATACATCACATAATACAAAAAGACTTGATGTAAATGGAACAATCCAAAAGTTGTTAACAACTGATTACGTTAAAGATGCTTTGGAGGGTAGAATATGAAATTTCTTGTGTTAGGGGCCTCAGGCATGGCTGGTCATGTGATTGCAATATATTTAAAAGAACAGGGGCATGATGTTATTGGTTTTTCCCGACGAAAAGTCAATTTTGTGGAATCTGTGTGTGGTGATGCATCTGATTTTTCTCTATTGAAGGGGATGATTGCGGTAGGACATTTCGATGCTGTTATCAATGCAATTGGAATCCTAAACCAGTTTGCTGAACAGAATAAGAGTGAATCAACTTTGTTAAATGGATATCTTCCACATTATCTTGCACAGGTCACTTCAAGCATGGAGACACAGGTTATACATATGAGTACAGATTGCGTATTTTCTGGACACTCTGGCCCATATACTGAGGATGCAGTTCGTGATGGAGAGACATTTTATGACAGATCAAAAGCGATGGGCGAGTTGGAGGATGAGAAAAATCTGACACTGAGAAACAGTATTGTTGGACCGGATATTAATGAAAAAGGAATTGGTCTATTAAACTGGTTTATGAAGCAATCAGAGGTTAATGGATATACGAAAGCTATGTGGACTGGATTGACGACACTTCAGTTAGCGAAGGCGATGGAGAAAGCTGCGGAGGTTAAGGCTCATGGTCTTGTGAACATGGTTTATGATAAAAATATCAGCAAATACGATTTATTGTGTCTCTTTAACCATTATTTAAGAGATGATAAAATAATAATACATCCATATGACGGTTTTTCTGCAGACAAAACGCTTGTCCGTACAAACTTTGATTTTGACTATAGGATACCGGATTATGAGACTATGGTAGCGGAAATGGCAAGTTGGATAAGAAATCATAAAGAACTCTATCCTCATTATGATATTTAATAGGAAAAAGAACAGGGGTGACTATCAATTATGAGTAGATTAAAATTGATGACAATTCTGGGAACAAGACCAGAAATAATCAAGATGTCCGCAATCATAAAAAAGTGCGATCAGTATTTCGAGCATATCCTTGTTCATACAGGACAGAATTATGACTATGAATTAAATAAGGTTTTTTTTGATGATTTAGGATTGCGGGAACCTGATTATTATTTGGGCGTTGTAGGAGATAATTTAGGTCAAACAATGGGAAATGTCATTGCTAAGTCTTATGAGTTGATGTCAGCAGTTAAACCAGATGCACTGATTGTTCTGGGAGATACAAACTCTTGTTTATGCGTGATTTCAGCAAAAAGATTAAAAATCCCAGTATTTCACATGGAAGCTGGAAATCGCTGTAAGGATGAGAACCTCCCAGAGGAGGTAATTAGGCGTATAGTTGATGTTACGAGCGATGTGAATTTGTGCTATTCAGAGCATGCACGGAGATATATCTTGGACAGTAGTGTAAAACCAGAATATACATTTGTAGTTGGGTCACCAATGGCGGAGATTCTTAATACTTATTCTGAAAGCATCAATTCAAGTGATGTGTTAAATAAACTTGGCTTAGAGAAGAACAAGTATATTCTGCTTTCGGCACATCGGGAAGAAAATATAGATAATGAAGATAATTTTATGTCTCTTATGAATGCTGTGAACCAAATGGCTGAAAAGTACAATATGCCAATCCTTTATTCGTGCCATCCTCGCTCAAAAAAATATATAGAACAGAGAGGATTTGTGTTCGATCAGAGAATCATACAGCATATTCCGTTAGGCTTTTTTGATTACAATAAGCTTCAGCAATGCGCTTTTTGTGTTGTTTCGGACAGTGGAACGCTTCCAGAGGAGGGGGCATATTTTAAATTTCCTGCTGTTTCTATTCGGACTTCTACAGAACGTCCAGAAGCTATGGAGGAGGGCGTCTTTGTGCTCGGTTCTATTTCGACAGAAGGGGTACTACAGGCCGTGGATCTTGCGACCGATATGTATAAGAATAAGGATATTCCATTGAAGGTGGATGCATATGAAGATAAGAATGTCAGCACAAAGGTAGTTAAGATCATTCAGAGTTATACGGGTGTTGTGAATAAGATGGTGTGGAGGAAATGAATCATCCAGACAGGTAATCATTAATAAAGTACATGAGAGATGTTTAATCACACGAGGAGAAACAAATGGGAAAATACTTTGGAACAGACGGCTTTCGCGGTGAAGCCGGCATAACCTTAACTGCGGACCATGCATTTAAGATTGGCCGGTTCCTCGGCTGGTATTATGGAGAACGGAAGCGGCAGGCCGGTGATCCGTCACCGGCAAGGATTCTGATTGGAAAGGATACACGCCGCAGCTCTTACATGTTTGAATACAGCCTTGTGGGCGGTCTGACAGCCTCCGGCGCGGACGCTTATCTGCTCCACGTGACCACAACGCCCTCGGTGGCCTATATTGCCCGTGTGGATGAGTTTGACTGCGGTATTATGATTTCTGCCAGCCACAATCCTTATTCCGATAACGGGATCAAGCTCATCAACGGCCATGGTGAGAAGATGGATGAAACCACCATCGGTCTGGTGGAAGAGTATCTGGATGGTCATTTAAAGGCCTTCGGAGAAACCTGGGAGGAGCTTCCCTTCGCGTCCCACGAGAGGATCGGCCGTACGGTGGATTATGTCTCCGGGCGGAACCGCTATATCGGTTATCTGATTTCCCTTGGGATTTATTCCTTTAAGGGCGTGAAGGTGGCCCTGGACTGTGCCAATGGTTCCGCCTGGAACGTGGCCAAGGCGGTGTTTGACGCCCTGGGAGCCAAAACGCTGGTGATCAATGCGGAGCCTAACGGAGTGAACATTAATACCAATGCCGGTTCCGCCCATATCGAGGGGCTTCAGAGGTTCGTGGTGGAGAACCAGTGCGATGTGGGCTTTGCCTATGACGGGGACGCGGACCGCTGTCTCTGTGTGGACGAAAAGGGAAATGTGGTTACCGGCGACCATATCCTGTATATCTATGGGCGATACATGAAGGACCGGGGAAAGCTGATCAACAACACGGTGGTTACCACGGTAATGAGCAATTTCGGCCTCTACAAGGCCTTTGACGAGTGCGGGATCGGCTACGCGAAAACGGCGGTGGGTGATAAGTACGTCTATGAATATATGACGAAAAACGGCTGCCGCATCGGCGGGGAGCAGAGCGGCCATATTATTTTCAGTAAGTACGCCAGCACCGGGGACGGCATCCTGACCAGCCTCAAGATGATGGAGGTGATGCTGGCCCGTAAAAAGAAGATGTCCGAACTGAGTGAAGGCTTTACCGTCTACCCACAGGTGCTGGAAAACGTTCGGGTGAAGGATAAGGCTGCGGTGCAGGCGGATCCGGATGTTCAGAAGGCCGTGGAGGAAGTCACGGAGAAGCTGGGGGATACCGGACGGATCCTGGTGCGGGAATCCGGAACAGAGCCGGTCATCCGTGTGATGGTCGAGGCGGAAAGTGAGGAGATCTGCCGCGGGTATGTGGAGGCTGTGATCTCTGTGATCCGGAAAAAAGGACAAGGTATTTGAAGAAACATTTTTGGAGGTACTTTTTACATGTGCGGAATCGTAGGTTTTACCGGCCATCAGCAGGCAGCGCCGATCCTGCTGGAAGGCTTATCAAAACTGGAATACAGAGGCTATGACTCGGCCGGACTGGCTGTGCGGGATGGAGAGAACCTGGCTGAGGTGGTGAAATCCACCGGGAAGCTGCGGAATCTGGCGGAGAAGACGAACGATGGGCTGGCGATCCATGGCACCTGCGGGATCGGCCATACCAGATGGGCGACTCATGGGGAGCCCAGCCAGACCAATGCCCATCCCCACGTCAGCGGAAACTGTACGCGTTCAGGCTCCGGCCCGGTGGAGTCCGGGGTTGTGGGCGTACATAACGGGATTATTGAGAACTACCAGGAGCTAAAGGACAAGCTGCTCCGCCATGGCTATACATTTTACAGCCAGACAGATACAGAGGTTGTGATTAAGCTGGTGGACTATTATTATAAGAAATACCAGGCCGGTCCGATCGACGCCATCAACAAGACGCTGGTACGCGTGAGAGGCAGCTATGCGCTGGAGGTGATGTTCACCGACTATCCGTGAGAGATCTTCGTGGCCCGGAAGGACAGTCCCATGATCATCGGCATTGCCGGCGGCGAGACCTATGTGGCTTCTGATGTGCCGGCGATTCTGAAATATACAAGGAATGTATACTATATCGGTAACCTGCAGCTTGCCAGGCTCCGGCCCGGACAGGCTATCTTCTATGACCTGAACGGTGATGAGATCGAGATCGAGCCAACGGAGATCACTTTCTCAGCTGAAGCCGCGGAAAAGGGCGGCTATGAGCATTTCATGATGAAGGAGATCCATGAGCAGCCGAAGGCAGTATCGGATACCCTGAATTCTGTTCTGAAGGAGGACCGAATCGATCTGAGCGAGGTGGGGCTCACGGATGAAGAGATCCAGAACATTTCCCAGATCTATATCGTGGCCTGCGGCTCAGCCTGGCATGTAGGGATGGCGGCTCAGTATGTTTTCGAGGATCTGGCGGAGCTGCCGGTCCGGGTGGAGCTGGCGAGTGAGTTCCGCTACCGCAGGATGCCCCTGGATTCCAATGCCCTTGTGGTGATCATCAGCCAATCGGGCGAGACGGCGGATAGTCTGGCGGCTTTGCGTGAGGTGAAAGCGAAGGGATTGAAGACCATGGGGATTGTAAATGTAGTTGGCAGCAGTATCGCCAGGGAGGCGGACCGTGTATTTTACACCCTGGCCGGTCCGGAGATCGCTGTGGCTACCACAAAGGCGTATTCCGCCCAGCTGATCGCCTGCGATACATTGGCGGTGCAGTTTGGAAAGGTCAGAGGGAAGCTGACGGAGGAACAGTATGGGGAACTGATCGCCAAGCTGCGGCTCCTGCCGGAGAAAATGAGCCGGCTGCTGGAGGAAAAGGAGCGGATCCAGTGGTTTGCCGCGAAGTTTGCCAGCGCAAAGGATGTATTCTTTGTGGGCCGCGGAATCGATTACGCCATCGGGCTGGAGGGCAGCCTGAAGATGAAGGAGATCAGCTACATCCATTCCGAGGCTTATGCTGCCGGGGAGCTGAAGCACGGGACGATTAGTCTGATTGAAGACGGCACGCTGGTGATCGGCCTTCTGACCCAGCAGGACCTGTATGAGAAGACCATCAGCAATATGGTGGAG
>OLNC01000516.1_pt1 | contig 36545 bp, 29 predicted proteins | sample 1672011 | NCBI WGS metagenome assembly OLNC01 (sample SAMEA3136636, study PRJEB25190) | human gut metagenome | biome: human gut; feature: human-associated habitat; material: faeces | place: Austria | collected 2013
CGTGATGATGACGATCACATCCTGCCGGAACATTTCAACATCCAGCATGGTGGAGAGAGAAAGCTCATTTTTATCGTTTTGAAAGCGCGTGACATCCGTATAGCAAATAACGAGTCCCGGTTTATCCTGCCGTGCGGAAATGGCGTAGTTATACGTATTGCCGTTTAAACAGATCTGGTCGGCATAAGTTTTCTGCGGATAGTTCAAAATATCCGCCGCATTTTTGTCCCCTATTATCTGGCTGAGCAGCAGACTTTCATCCTTGCCCGCTTTGTCGTAATGAGCCAGCACGGAGAAATTTTCATCCAAAACAAAAATGCCGGTCAAATACTGAAATTTCGCATAGCGCTGTAAGCGGTTTTCGTTTAAAAGCGCATCTTCCTCTTCGTAACGGTACGCCGTCAGTGTTTTGACTTTGGTCAAAACCTCTTGCAGCGCTTCGGTGGTATTGGCCAAGCGGTAGTTGTCGTACTTGCGGCAGCTCGTCTGCATAAAAGCAAGCACGTCCTCAATGTCCGTTTTCGCCTTGTTCTGTTCATACTGTGTTACGCCCGCAAACACCGGCAGCAGCACAATAAGGCCGAGAAGAAGCGTGACGATCCACTGCATGACCGTTTCCATGCTCGGCTTATGGAGCTTCGGTTTTGTTTTTCCCTTGAACTTCGGCATCATTCGGTACCTCCGTTCACGCTTTTTTCGGCATCCAACCCATATTTTTTCACAATAGCGGCCGTTGTGCCGTCTTCGCGCATTTCAAGCAGCGTCTGCGTCAGCTTTTCCGCCAGTACTGCATCGCCGTCCGGTTTAAATGCCACACCCACGGCGTCGCTGTACATGTTCATGTTGAGGTAGCGGTAGCCGCTCGGGTATTCGTCCGTATATAATCTCAGCGAGCTTTCATGCCCGATGGCCGCATCCGTATAGCCCTTGCGCAGCGAAGTAAACACCTCGCCCACCGTGCTGAATGTGGAAAGGTCCGTAATCTCCGGCAAATTCGGGTTCAGCCCTTTTAAAATGATCTCCTCGCTTGTAGAGCCGGCCTGCACCGCCACGCACTTCCCGTCAAGGTCTTCGAGCGTTTCAATCTCGCTGTCCGACGCCACCACGACCACGCGCTGCGTGTACATATACGGTCCTGCCCAAATAAACTCATCTTCTCTGCCTTCCATCGTCAGGCAGCTCCAAAGGCAATCCACATAGTCTTCATTCAAAAGCTCGAAGCGTCTGTCGATATTGAGCTCCTCGAAGACCGGCTCATACCCGATACGCGCACAGGCTTCCTCGGCAATCTCCACATCGACGCCGGTATAGTCGCCTCCGATATTGCGGTAAAAATACGGCGCATACGTTGTGCCGCCGATGCGTATTTTCGGTTTTTCTGTCTCCGGTTGCTGTGCCGTATCGCTGCATGCGCAAAGCAGCGCCATAAGCGTGGCAAAAAGCAAAAGGATCCAAGCCTTTTTTCGCATATTTTTTTCCTCTGTTTTCTATGTGATGTGATTTGAATGCGGCACTCCAAAACCGCTGTTTTTCCGGGTGTTTTCGGGGCTGAGCCACCGTTGCTTTTCTCAAAATACGCTCTGATTTATAGATTTAGTATAGCGTACTTTCCGCTGATTTTCAATTATTTTTTATGTTCTGTGCATAAATAACTTGTTTTTTTGCATTTTCGACGCGACGTGTGCATAAAGACAATTCCAATGTGTAAAAATCCGGAAGAATCTGTGCATTTTATCTTGTTTTCTGTGTCTTATTATGCTAAAATTAAGGCAAAAGCACCAGTCTTTACAAAACCCCAAACCGCTATAGAAAAGGAGTTGCAACTATGAGGTATCTCGATAAACGTGTGGAGCGCATTTGCGATGAGCTTTACCGTCTGCGCATCGTGCAGCGCATTCCGCTGACCGACCTTATCTGCAAAAAGGGCACGTATATCCGCCCCGAAGCAGCAGATGCCGCTACGCCGCCGTGGACGTCGTTTGACAGCCGCACCATGCACTGGTACGGCCCGGACGAGCACTATTGGTTCCGCACGGAATTCACCGTACCGAAAGCGCTTAACGGCAAGGCAATGTGGCTGAATGTGCGCACGCAGATCGAAGGGGACGACGGCAAAAACCCGCAGTTTTTGCTGTTTGTGAACAACGTGCCCGTGCAGGGCATGGACATGAATCACCGTGACGTGCTGCTTTCCCCGAAAGCGATTTCCGGCGAAAAGCTTGTGTTCGACTTGCAAGCGTACACCGGCACCATCCACAACGAATTCAATCTCTTTATGGAAATTCAGGAGATTGACCCGGAGATTGAAGCGCTGTATTATGACTTGAAAGTGCCGGTCGAGGCTTTTTCGCGCATGGAAAAGGAAGACCGAAACCGCATGCTGCTGGAAAACGCGCTGAACGAAGGCATAAACCTGCTCGACCTGCGCACGCCATACAGCGAGGAATTTTACGCTTCCGTGTGCGCGGCTTCCGCATATCTAAAAAAAGCGGTCTACACCGACCTTGCGGGACACGACGACGTGATTGCAAGCTGTATCGGCCACACGCACATCGACGTGGCGTGGCTGTGGACGGTCGCCCAGACACGCGAAAAGACCGCGCGCAGCTTTGCGACGGTTTTGAAGCTTATGGACGAATACCCGAATTATCACTTCATGTCCAGTCAGCCGCAGCTTTATTATTTCTTAAAAGAGCGTTATCCGGAGCTGTATGCGCGCCTGAAAGAGCGCGTGAAGGAAAAGCGTTGGGAGCCGGAGGGCGGCATGTGGCTGGAAGCCGACTGCAACCTGACGAGCGGCGAAAGCCTTGTGCGCCAGTTCATTCACGGCAAGCGCTTCTTCCGCGAGGAATTCGGTGTGGATAACCGCATTTTGTGGCTGCCGGACGTGTTCGGCTACTCCGGCGCGCTGCCGCAGATCATGAAAAAGAGCGGCATCGATTACTTTATGACGACGAAGCTTTCGTGGAACCAGTTCAACGAAGTGCCGTTCGATACATTCGAGTGGCGCGGCATTGACGGCAGCGAAGTGCTGACGCATTTCATCACCACGCTCAGCATCGGCCAGAACGTGCAGAACTTCTTCACCACCTACAACGGCATGCTGCACCCGGATGCCATTATGGGCGGCTGGGAGCGCTACCAAAACAAAGACATCAACAACGATATTCTCATCGCTTACGGCTACGGTGACGGCGGCGGCGGCCCGACCCGCGATATGCTGGAGACGAGCAAGCGCATGGAAAAAGGCGTTTTGGGCATTCCAAAGGTGCGGCAGGTCTTCGCGCGGCAATATTTTGACGAGCTGAACGAGCGCGTAAAAGACAGCAAACGTCTGCCCACGTGGGAGGGTGAGCTCTACTTCGAGTATCACCGCGGCACATACACCTCCATGGCACGCAACAAACGCGGAAACCGCAAAACAGAACTTGGGCTCATGGACTTAGAACTTTTGAGTGTGCTGGCAGAGCCGCAGCTCCCCTACCCCGCGGAAGCGCTCGATAGCCTGTGGAAAAACACGCTTTTGAATCAATTCCATGATATTCTGCCCGGCACCGCCATTCACGAGGTCTACGAGCAGACGAAAAAGGAATACGATGCGATGGCGGAGACGATCTCTGCGCTTTCTGCCGACCGCATGCAAGTGCTTGCGCCGCAGGGAGAAGGCATCACGGTGTTCAACACGACGGGTAAAACGCGCAATGATATCGTTGTACTTGAAAATTGCACCGCAAATGCACTTTCCGACGGCAAAAACACTTATCCCGTGCAGCAGACCGAAAACGGTGCTGTGGCGTTCCTGCCCGACTTGCCGCCGAAGGGCTACAAGTGCTTTGCGCCGGTCGAAGCAGGCAGCTTTGAAAACCCGCTGCACATTGACGGCAGCACGATCACGACGCCGTTCTACACGGTTGAATTTGATGAAAACGGGCTCATCACGCGCCTTTATGACCGCAAAAACGACCGCGAGACCGTGCAGCCCGGCAAATATGCGAACCTGATGCGCATGTACGAGGACAAGCCGATGCACTACGACAACTGGGACATCGACTGCTACTATACGGAGAAATTTTGGGACGTCACCGACGTGCAGCGCATGGAATGGACGGAACGCGGCCCCGTGCGCGCAACCCTCGAGATTGAGCGCAAGGTCAGCCGTTCGGTCATCTGCCAGAAAATCCACTTTTACGCCGCGTGCCCGCGCATCGACTTTGAGACGACGGTCGACTGGAAAGAGCACCAGCACCTCCTGAAAGCCCACTTCCCGATGGACGTACACACAGACGAAGCAACATTTGAGATTCAGTTCGGCAACGTGACGCGCAAAACACATCAGAACACGAGCTGGGATCAGGCACGCTTTGAGAGCTGCGGCCAAAAGTGGATCGATGTTTCCGAGGGTCACTACGGCATCAGCCTGTTAAACGACTGCAAATACGGTCACTCCGTGCACAACGGCGAAATGGCGCTGACGCTCATCAAATCCGGCACAGAGCCGAACCCTGTCGCCGATCAGGAGATGCACGTATTCACCTACGCGCTCTACCCGCACGCCGAAACATGGCGCAGCGCGGAGACCGTAGCGCAGGCGTACTTCCTGAATCAGCCTGTGCGCGCCACCGCAGGCGGCACAGCAGGCGAAGCGTACTCTCTCGTGAGTGTGGACGCAAAAAACGTCATTTTGGAAACCGTCAAGCAGGCAGAAGACGGCGACGGCGTGATCGTGCGTCTGTACGAATGTGAAAACGCCCGCACAACGACAAAACTGCATTGGAACCGCCCCATCGCTTCCGTTACGGAGTGTGACTTGCAGGAGAATGCGCTCACGGATGTCCCGGTCGAAGGCGGTACATTCAAATTCATCATCAAGCCGTATGAGATCAAGACGTTCCGCATCCGTTAATCAAAAATAAGCACCGGCGGCTGTACCCGAGTTGGGCGCAGCCGCCGGCTTATTTTATGAGGTGATATGTTTTGAGGAGCGCCACGCGCCGCTTGCCGATCTCGATACTTTTTCTAAGGCTCGTACGGTTTTGAATGTTTTCCTTACCGTAGCGTATAAGCCGCCTTCCCCATGCGGCAGGCAAGCTATGCGGCGCGCAATGCAGCGCTTTTGCAGAGGGGAACGCCGCACGCAGCACGGAAAAGCGCTCGCGTTTTCCTGTATTCTGCACAGCCGCCGCGTGCAGCGTCATGTTCGCACTGTGCAAGCGGCTTTTTTCTGCCGCACCGTGCACGCCGCCTGTCAAAATATCCTCCAAAAGCGCAGTCTCATCCGGCGCGGGGTGCACGCGAAGCAGCGCTAAGCTTTCCGTTTTCTCAAAGCCGAGATATTTCTCGCCAATTTCAAAGAGCGCCGTCAAAAATTCGAGTGCCGAAAGCTTTTCGCAGCAGCGGCGCAAATACAGTTTGTCAAGCTCCTTTTCATGCTTTTCGGCAAACAACAGCAAATCACACACCGCGCGAATGCCGCACCCGCCGTGCAGAAAGTGCTTTAAGTTGTGGCACAAAAGGTACAAAAACGTCTCGTTCGCGCCAAACGTATAAATTTCTTCGCCCTGCACGGAAACGGTTTCCGTGCGCAGCTTTTCATGCGCAAAAAAGGCGTTCATGTGCCCGTACGCATCGTTTTCCGAGAACGCCGCGCCGTGCAGTTCTAAAACGAGCGGACTGCCGGGCAGGTAAAATGTCTGCTCAAGCGGATCGACACTCTCCCCTGCTGTGCGGCAGCCGAGCCGCAATAAAGCATTGCGTGTGCGGTCAAATTCACCCGAAACCGCCAGTAAATCGACATCCGAGAACAGCCGCAGCTCCGGCTTTGGGTACAGCGCAGCGCACACCGGGCCTTTCAACACGAGCGGATGCAATTTCATTTCGCGCAGCTTGCTGTAAAGCTGTAAAAATACCTGCGTTTTCAAAATCTGCTCTGCCGTTTGGCAAAACGCCATTCGCCGCGCAGCTTTCAGCGCCTTGCCGCACGCATCAAGAACAAGCGGCAGCACGCCGTGGCGCACCGCCTGGCGCAAAAGCTCCGTCTGTGTTTCCTGCGGCAGCACACCGAGCGCCGCTTTTTCGTTATGTATCGCTGCTTTCAACGCGCTTAAAAGCAAACTATCCGCCTGTTTCATCGCCTGCTCCTTTTACTCGTCCGATATGCCCAAAGTATAGCAGGACAAAACCGCGCAATAAAACGAAAAAAGGCGCCCGCCGTGAAAAATCACAAGCGAGCGCCTCTTATGTTATCTCAAGCTAAAGTTCGTTTTATGTACGAATTACATCGTAACAAAGACAAACTTAATGACGAAGAGCGCAGCGATAATGGTGATACCGATGTCGTTCTTCTTGTACTTACCGGTGAAGAGCGTGATGAGCACATAAGCGATCGCGCCGATACCGATACCGTTGGAGATAGAGTAGGTCAGCGGCATCATGATGAGAGCGAGGAACGCCGGAACAGCGCTGCGCAGGTCGGACATATCGACCTTTGCGAAGCCCTTCATCATCAGAACGCCGACATAGATGAGTGCCGGAGCCGTAGCGCAGGTCGGAACAAGAGAAGCGACCGGGCTGAGGAACAGGCAAACCGCGAAGCAAATTGCAACAACAAGGCTCGTAAGGCCGGTTCTGCCACCAGCGCCAACGCCAGCAGCGGACTCAACGAACGTGGTGCAGGTGGAAGTACCGCAAACAGCGCCCGCAACCGTTGCAACGGAGTCGCTGGTCATGCACTGGTTAACGTTGATCGGATCGCCATTCTTATCCAGCATGTTTGCCTGAGAAGCGGTGCCGTACAGGGTGCCGATGGTGTCGAACATATCGACGAGGCAGAACGTAACGACAAGCATGATTGCGGAGAAGATGCCGCCGAGCTCAGAGCCTGTGAACGCACGCTGCCAAGCGTCAGCCTGGAACACACCGGTGATGCCGATGGAGCCGAAATCCTTAAAGGTCTGGCCGATCTGGCTCATGTCGAAGGTCGGGGTCGTGCCGGAAAGGAGATAGTACAGAACGGAAATGCCTGCGATGCTGATGAGCACGCCGCCCTTGACGTTGTGCTTCTCAAGAATTGCAATGACGAGCAGACCGAGGAATGCGAGGATAGCCGGCATAAATGCCTTTGCATCTTCAACATCCGCAAAGAACGCGCCTGCCTTCAGTGCGCCGTGGATATCGACGAACTGAACGAGCGTGTACTGGTTAGCCTGGATGATGCCGACATTCTGGAAGCCGAGGAAAGCGATGAACAGACCGATACCGGCCGGGATTGCTTTCTTGAGGCAGTCCGGAAGAGCCTTTGCGACCTTGACGCGGAGACCCGTGACAGAGAACAGCAGGAAGACAATACCGGAAACCAGAATGATGACGAGGCCTGCATGGTAGCCCTTGATGACGTCGCCGCCGGAGATGATTTCCGGCAGAATGAAGGATACGAAGAAGAAGGAGTTCAGACCCATGCCGCAAGCCTGTGCAAACGGCATCTTCGCATACAGAGCCATCAGCAGCGTACCGATGATTGCTGCCAGAATGGATGCGACATACACAGCGTTCCAAATCTGCTGGAAGGCCGGGTCGGCATCCGGAGCCAGATGGTTGAAGCTAACAATCTGGTTCGGGTTCGTGACTACGATGTAAGCCATCGCGAAGAACGTCGTGAGACCGGCAATGATCTCTGTGCGGACGTTCGAGCCACGCTCGGAAATTTTGAAGAATTTGTCCAAGGATGTTCACTCTCCTATAAATTAAAGAATTTCCTGTTCTTCGTTTTTTTGACCAGTTATGGTTTGCACACATCGGAAAAACAGGAATTGTTACCTATAGTATAGCCTCTAATTTTGTGAAAATCAAGAGAAAACCGAATAAAAAGTCACATTTTGTTCATAAGCTGTTTATGATTTGGAAAAAAAGAGTTTTTTGTGCATTTCGGCTAAGGCTATCCTGTATTTTGCTGTTTTTCTCGAATTGCACTGCCGTTTTTGCGTTTTAAAATGCGCTTCTTTTTGATCACCTATAAAGTTTTCATGAATATGCCCCTATCGCTTGCTTTTTTATGCTGTTCCATGCTATACTGATTTATATGCCGCGCGCGGGGAATCCGCGCGAAAGAAAGGAAAGTGTTCCCGAACCATGAACCTACTCACAAAGCTGTTCGGCAGCTACAGCAAGAAAGAATTAAAGCGCATTGAACCGCTTAAGCAAGCGGTGCTCGCGCTCGATGACAAATACACAAAAATGACAGATGAGGAGCTGAAGGGCCAGACCGCCGTGTTGAAAGAGCGCCTCTCCCTCGGCTCTTCCCTTGACGACATCCTGCCCGAAGCGTTTGCAACGTGCCGCGAAGCCATGTGGCGCGTGCTCTCCATCAAGCCGTTCCCGGTGCAGATTATCGGCGGCATCATTTTGCATCAGGGTCGCATCGCCGAGATGAAGACCGGCGAAGGCAAGACGTTCACCGCTGCCCTCCCGGCGTACCTCAACGCTTTAAGCGGCAAGGGTGTGCACATCGTCACCGTCAACGATTACCTTGCAAAATATCAGGGCGAAATGATGGCGCGTGTGTTCAACTACCTCGGTCTCACCGTAGGCCTTGCCATTCCTGGCATGGAGCCGGACGAAAAGAAAAAAGCCTACGCCTGCGACATCACATACGCAACGAACAATGAGATCGGCTTTGACTACCTGCGTGACAACATGGTCACGTACAAAGAACGCAAGGTGCAGCGCGGCCATAACTTCGCCATCGTGGACGAGGTGGACTCCATCCTCATCGATGAGGCGCGTACCCCGCTCATCATTTCCGGTCAGGGCGAGCAGTCCACCGAGCTTTACAACGTCGCCGACCGCTTTGCCAAAACGCTGCGCCCCATCCGCGTGGCGGAGACGAACGAAAAGGAAGACAATGACGAGATCTACGAGGATTACGATTATATCATCAATGAAAAGCAGAAGACCGCAACGCTCACCAAGCGCGGCGTAAAAAAAGCCGAGCAGTTCTTCAGCTTGGAAAACCTCACGGACCCGGACAACATCACCATTCAGCACCACATCAATCAGGCGATCAAGGCGAACGGCATCATGCAGCGCGATATTGATTACGTCGTGCGCGACGGCGAAGTCATCATCGTTGATGAATTCACCGGCCGTCTGATGTACGGCAGACGCTACAACGAAGGTCTGCACCAGGCCATTGAAGCGAAGGAAGGCGTGAAAATCGCGCGCGAAAGCAAAACGCTTGCAACCATCACGTTCCAGAATTTCTTCCGCCTTTATAATAAACTCTCCGGCATGACCGGCACGGCCATGACCGAGGAATCCGAGTTCAGCGAAATTTACAAATTGGACGTTGTAGAGATTCCGACAAACAAGCCGATGATTCGTGAAGACTGCCCGGACGTTGTTTACAAGACCGAAAAGGGCAAGTTCAATGCCGTTATCAACGACATCATCGAGCACCACGAAAAAGGCCAGCCGGTGCTGGTCGGTACCATCACGATTGAAAAATCCGAGCAGCTCAGCGCCATGCTGAAGCGCCGCGGCATCAAGCACGAAGTGCTGAACGCAAAGTACCATGAAAAAGAAGCCGAAATCGTCGCACAGGCAGGCCGTAAGGGCGCCGTAACCATCGCAACGAACATGGCCGGCCGTGGCACGGATATTCTGCTCGGCGGTAACGCAGAGTTCATGGCGCGTGCCGAAATGCGCCGCATGCAGTTCTCTGAGGAGCTCATCGGCGAGGCTTCCGCCTACGGCTACACGGACGATGAAGAGATTTTGAATGCCCGCAAGACCTTTGCAGAGCTCAACAAAAAATACAAAGCGGAGATTGCGCCGGAGGCAGAGGAAGTTCGCAAGCTCGGCGGCCTGTACATCATCGGCACGGAGCGCCACGAATCTCGCCGTATCGATAACCAGCTGCGCGGCCGTGCGGGCCGTCAGGGCGATCCCGGTAAGAGCCGCTTCTACATCTCTCTTGAAGACGACCTCATGCGTCTGTTCGGCGGCGACCGCATCCAGACCATTATGGACCGCCTGAATGTGGACGAGGACATGCCGATCGAAGCGTCTATCCTCTCCAACACCATCGAAAACGCACAGAAGAAGGTCGAGGGCAGAAACTTTGCCATTCGTAAGAACGTCCTGCAGTATGACGACGTGATGAACCGCCAGCGCGAGATCATCTATGAACAGCGCGACCGCGTGCTGAACGGCGACAACGTGAAGCCGCAGATTATGTCCATGATCGATCAGGCCATCGAAGCGAACGTCAAGCGCTTCTTGCCGGAGAACACCCTGCACGACGACTGGGATCTCCGCGGTCTGCGCGACCACTACCTCGGCTGGATGGTCAATCCGGATGAGCTGCACTATGAGGGTCAGGCGTTTGAGGATCTCGAGCAGCAAACGGTCATCGATTTTCTCAAGGAGCGTGCACACAAGCTTTACGACCTGCGTGAAAAGGCGTTCACCCCGCCGATCATGCGTGAAGTGGAGCGCGTGGTGTTGCTGAAGAACGTCGATACGCAGTGGATGGATCACATTGATGCGATGGATGAGCTCCAGAAGGGCATCCGTCTGCGCGCCTACGGCCAGCAAGACCCGGTCATTGCATACCGCGAAGAGGGCTTTGACATGTTTGACGCGATGATCGACACGATCCGCGAGAATACCGCCCGCATGATTCTGACTGTGCGCCTGAAGACGCCGGAAGCACCGAAGCGTGAAGCCGTCGCCAAGGAGACCGGCACAACATCCTCCGATACGCCGGCCGTCAAGCAGCCGGTGCGCAAAAACGGCAAAAAGCCCGGCAGAAACGACCCGTGCCCGTGCGGCAGCGGCAAGAAATACAAGAAATGCTGCGGAAGGAATGAATCCTAATTCATAATCAAATCTATGAAAGACTTAGCTTCTTTACATTTAGATAATCACGACAGCCGTTTGAAGTACTACCATCTGTTCATGACCATGCCGGCGGAAACGGAAATTCCGCATTATGATCTGCCCGCGGGGTATTCGTTCACAACCTACACCCCCGGCGACCGTAATACGTGGATTGAGATTGAAAAATCGGCAAAAGAGTTTTCGACTTTTGAGGAAGGCGTGGACGCGTGGCAGCGCTACTACGGCAAGCACGAAGACGTTTTGCCCGACAGAATGTTCTTCATCGTCGACCCGAACGGCAAGAAGGTTGCGACCGCAACGGCGTTTTTCGATGAAAAGCTGCCCGGTGGCTGGCTGCATTGGGTTTCCGTAAGCCGCGACGCGCAAGGCAAGGGACTTTCCCGCCCGCTCATCGCGCACACGCTGCACCGTTTGCAGGCGCTCGGCTACAAAGAGCTGTTCGTGCCCACCCAGACCACCACGTGGGTCGCCGCAAAGCTGTACCTTGATTTCGGCTTCCGTCCCGTGCTGGAGAATTTGGAAGAAAATCATTTCGGTTGGCGCATGCTGAAAACGCTGACCGACCACCCGGCATTAAAAGAGCTGGAACCCGTCGAGGTTGACGAATTACTAAATAAATAAGAAAGCGACCGCTTTTCGAGTATTCGGAGAGCGGCCGTTTTGTATTCTTAAAATTGAATACACATTGTAAATTCTTATTAGTTTTGTTAATAAATTGAGTTCGCATCATTTTTCTTGAGAATTTCAATAATTATTATTGACACACAAATTTGAAACTGTTAATATTTTATTGAAAAATAAAAAAGGTGTGATTTCAATGTATGAATAAGCGCTCTGTTTTTTTCCTCAGTATTTTGCTCTTGCTTTCCGGCTGCGCGGCGCATAAGGTCGATGTGCCCGCACTCGAATTCGGCGGCACAGAGGGCGACGTTTCCGTGCTGCGGCTCTATTTTGACGGCGACTCCCCTGTTTTTCTTGAAAACGGTTTTACCGACCTCTGTGACCTGTACGTCACCGGGCAGTACAGGCACGTATTTGACCTTGAGGTGCTCGAAACGACGGATGTGGCGACCATTTACGAGTTGCCGCGAAGCTACGACCTGCTCGACAATGTGACGGGCATTTTGATTTACAGCGATTACGCTTATGCCGCCGTGCGTGAGAACAGCAATTTGCGCCTGCATCCGCTTTCCCCCGGTGCGCCGGAGAAAACTTGGGGGGATTTTTACACCGCCGCGCAGAGCTATGCCAAAACGCACTCCGAGCTTTCGGGTGTGGAAAACTACGGGTTCGATTAAATTTAATTTAAGCATGACAAAAGCCCTACCGGGAATTTTCTCGGCAGGGCTTTGCTGTTGCTGTTTACTTTTCCAGTGCCTCGCAGCGCTCGTAAATTTCAAACGCGGCTCTGGCGTTGTGGTACGGGCACTTCCACGGGCCGCACAGCAGGTGTGAATTTTCCTCGTCCGGGGAATTTTTACCGCTTGCAAACCACTCGCCCGCCGGGCCGTTGATGATTTCGGCTTTGATGTATGCCCAGCTCTTCAGCGCAGAATCGAGATACTTCTCGTCGCCCGTAATCTGCCATGCGTTCACGCTGCCGACAACGGCTTCCGCCTGCACCCACCAGACCTTATTCGGCACAGCGATGCCGCCTTCTTCGTGACCCTCGTCAAACAGACCTCCGTCCGTATCCATGCCGTGGCTCAGCGTGAAGTTCACCATGTTGATGGCGACCTCCTTCGCTTCCTCAAGGAGCTTTTCCGCACGGGCTTTATCTGCGCCGTACTTTTCGAGCACTTCGGCAGCTTCCGTCAACAGCCAGGAGCCCTCAATGTCATGGCCGAACGAAACCTCGCCCGGCAGCGGCTCCATTTTATCGTTGAAAAACATGACAAAATGGTGGTGCCCGGTGTCGTAAATTCTGCGTGCGGTGATTTCGATGAGGTTCACAAGGCTCTCCTCCACGCAGGCATCGTGGCGAATACGGAAGTAGCACGTCATCGGCTCCAGAATGTGGATATGCGTGTTCATGGAAAGGTTGCCCGCCTCCGTAATGGCGCCGTTGCTGCTGCCCGTGCCGCGTGCGTTTTCAAGGTAATAGTTGCCCTCTTTGCACTCGTTTTCGATGTAATCATACGTCATATCGGCATACCTGCGTGCTTCCTCGCTGCCCGTTGCGCGGACGTACTCGGAGAACGCATACAGCAAAAAGCCCTGGCCGTAGGTCATTTTCGTGTCGTCTTCCACAGAGCCGTCTGCATGCAGCATCCAGAAACCGCCGCCGTTTTTGTGGTCCCAGAAGCGCTCAACGATGTAGTTAAACGCGCGGTCGGCGAGCTCCTTATACTTCTCGTCGCCGAAAATGCGGTACGCGCCCGCAAATGTCCACAGCAAACGTGCATTCAGCACGAGGCCCTTGGACGCATCCTTGTGAATAACCTTATCAACCGTCACGGCGCCGTAAAAGCCGCCGTTTTCGTGATCGATGGTATATTGCTCCCAGAACGGGAAAATAGAACCGTGCAGCAAATCCTCTTTCATTTCATCGCGCAGCTTTAAAAGTTTTTCCATCACTTTCACCCTTCTAAATCACTATAAATTTAAAGCAGCGACTCGGCTGAACGGAGCCAAAAGCCGCTGCTTTACAATCAATATTTGTCCAAAATACAGTCCAGAACACTGACTTCTTTGCCGTTTTTCAGGTAAACGCGTGTGACGCGCTTTGAGATGTCGCACACCACTTCATAGTGGATTGTCTCCATGATGCCGGCAATTTCCGCCGCGGTGATCTCATCCTCGCCGTCGCGGCCGATGAGCGTTACGGTGTCCCCTACCTTCGCCTGCGGCACGGCGGAAACATCCACCATGCACTGGTCCATGCAGACTTTACCTAAAATCGGGCAGCGCGTGCCGTGAATGAGCACACTGCCGCGGTTCGAAAGCCTGCGGGAGTAGCCGTCCGCGTAGCCGACCGGAATGGTCGCGACGCGCATGCGTTCCTTTGCGGTGAATGTGCGGTCGTAACTGATGTCCGATCCGGGCTCAATCTCCTTCACGTGCGAAATGACGGAATGCAGGCTGAGCACCGGGCGGAAATCCGCGTGATGCTCCACGCTGAGCGACGGTTCCATGCCGTATAAAATCACGCCCGCACGCACCATATCGAGGTGCATCTCGGGGTAATCGAGGATTGCACCGCTGTTCGCGCAGTGGTGAATTTTAAACGTGATGCCCTGCTTTTCAAGCTCCGCGATGAGCGCCATAAAGCACGAGAACTGCTTCAAGGTAAATGCCTTGCCATTCTCGCCACCATCTGCCACGGCAAAATGCGTGAAGATGCCCTCCGGGATAAGCCCCGGGCGGCGGCACGCTTCTGCCACAACACTTACGGCCTCTTTGTCGCGCTCAATGTCCTGAAAATAGAATCCGAGGCGGCTCATGCCGGTATCGACCTTGACGTGAATCTTCACCTTAACGCCGCTTTTTACGGCGTTTTCGGAGAGCGCCGCGCAGTATTCTGCAGAATACGCGCACTGCGCAATGTCGTTTTCGGCAAGCACGTCTGCGGCTTCCGCCGGGGTATAGCCCAGCACGAGCAGCGGCAGCTTGATGCCCGCACGACGCACCTGCAAGGCTTCCTCAATGTTGGAAAGCGCCAGCCAGTCTGCGCCGAGGGCTTCGTATTCCTCTGCCATGCGCACCGCGCCGTGCCCGTAGGCATCTGCCTTAATCACACAGCAGACCATCGACCGGTTGCCGACATAGCGGCGAATTTCCTTAAAATTGTGCGCCGCCGCATCGAGGTCGATCTGCGCCCATGTTCTTTTCTGTAAAATGTCCATAACCAAATTGTCCTTATACGCGGCTGCGCGGGCAGCATTTTGCCCGCGCATACCGGAATTTTATAAGGCGTTTCTGCCTTTTATTACTTGAAGTAACGCACGCCGCTCTCAAAGATCTGCTGATCCTTTTCGCCCGGCACGTTAAAGTAGAGGTTTTCGCCCTTGCGTTCGCTGTGGCCCATCTTGCCGAAGACGCGGCCATCCGGGCTTGTAATGCCCTCAATGCCGCACACGGAGCCGTTCGGGTTCCATGTGATGTCGCCGCTCACCTTGCCGCACGGCGTGGTGTACTGCGTGGCGATCTGGCCGTTTTCGATGAGCTTTTTCAGCGCTGCGTCATCCGCTACAAAGCGGCCCTCACCGTGGGAGACCGGGATGGCGAAGACATCGCCTGCGTTGACGCCGGAGAGCCACGGAGACTTCGTGTTTGTCACGCGAGTGTAGACCATGCGGGAAACGTGGCGGCCGAGCGTGTTAAACGTCAAGGTCGGGTCGTCGTCCTTGAGGTCCACGATCTTGCCGTAGGTGACAAGACCGAGCTTGATGAGCGCCTGGAAGCCGTTGCAGATGCCGAGCACAAGACCGTCGCGCGTGTCGAGCAAGTCCGTGACCGCCTGTGCGATTTTCGGGTTGCGGAACGTTGTCGCGATGAACTTGCCGGAGCCCTCCGGCTCGTCGCCGCCGGAGAATCCGCCCGGGATCATGATGATCTGGGAGGAGCGGATTGCCTTTTCCATGCGGTCGATGGTGTATTCGATGTCCTTTGCGCAGAGGTTCTGCACAACAAGGATCTCGGTCTCTGCGCCCGCCTTTTCAAACGCACGCTTCGTGTCGATCTCGCAGTTGGTGCCCGGGAATACCGGGATGAATACCTTCGGCTTTGCGACGCGGATGACCGGGGAGCCGGTGTACTTGTGATTATCGAGCGGCACATCATATTCTACGGCGACGGTCTCCGCTTTATTCGCGAAGATTTTTTCGAGCTTGCCGTTCCAGGTCTCAATGAGGTCGTCCAAGTCGAGCGCTTTGCCGTTCAGCTCAATCTTTGCCGTATCGGTAACGGTGCCGAGCACAACAGCGTCGAATGTATTCTTGACGCTCTCAAGCGCATCTGCCGGAACTTCCACGACGAGTGCGCCAGCCTTCGGGGCAAAAAGCAGCTCTGCGTTTTCGGCAGCCTTCTCGAACTTGAAGCCGAGCTTGTTGCCAAACGCCATCTTCGCAACGGCAGCAGCCGCGCCGCCTTCCTTGACGACGTGTGCGGAAAGAACAGAGCCGTCCGCGATTTTTGCAAGTACGTTCTTGTAGTATGCCTTCAAAGCTTCCCAGTTCGGGAGCTCGGTCTCCTTGTCCTCCGGAATCGGCAACAGCACGGCGTAGCTGCCGGCGTTCTTGAACGCGCCGGAGATTGTCTTACTGGCCTTCGTCATCGTCACCGCAAAGCTGACAAGCGTCGGCGGGACATCGAGGTCTTCAAAGGAGCCGGACATACTGTCCTTGCCGCCGATGGACGGCAGACCGAGGTTCAGCTGCGCGGTAAGCGCACCGAGCAGAGCTGCGGCAGGCTTGCCCCAGCGCTCCGGCTTATCGTGCAGGCGCTCGAAATACTCCTGGAATGTCAAACGGGACTTCATCGGATCTGCGCCGACAGCTGCGAGTTTCGAGAGACTCTCCACAACGGCGTACGCTGCGCCGTGGAACGGCGAGAAGCGTGCAATACCCGGAATATAGCCGTAAGCCATAGCGGTGGCGTCATCGGTCTCACCCGTGAGCAGCGGAATCTTCGCAACCATGGCGTCTTCCGGCGTCAGCTGATACTTACCGGCAAACGGCATCAAAACGGTGCCTGCGCCGATGGAAGCATCGAAACGCTCGGAAAGGCCCTTCTGGCCGCAGACCTCGAGACGGGAGAGGTTCTCTGCGAACGCCTCGTCCAGTGATTTATTCTCAAGGCAAGCCGGTACGGCGTTGCGGTAGTTTTTTGTTTCATCCGGTGCGGTGATGAACGCGTCTGCGTTCTGCGTCACACCGTTCGTATCGAGGAATGCACGGCTCAGGTCGACTACGCGGTCGCCGCGCCACTCCATCTTGAGTCTCGGCTCTTCGGTGACGATGGCCACGACCTGCGCGTCGAGGTTTTCCTCCTGCGCCTTGGCGCGGAATTTCTCCACATCCTTCGGGTCGAGCACGACCGCCATACGCTCCTGCGATTCGGAAATCGCAAGCTCGGTGCCGTCGAGGCCCTCGTACTTCTTCGGGACTTTGTTCAAATCAATCTCAAGGCCCGGTGCAAGCTCGCCGATGGCGACGCACACGCCGCCCGCGCCGAAGTCGTTGCAGCGCTTGATGAGCGTGGAAACCTCCGGGTCACGGAACAGACGCTGAATTTTGCGTTCGGTCGGCGGGTTGCCCTTCTGCACCTCTGCGCCGCAAACCTCGATGGACTCGAGCGTATGCGCCTTGGAGGAACCCGTTGCGCCGCCGCAGCCGTCACGGCCCGTTGCGCCGCCGAGCAGCACAATGATATCGCCGGGCTTCGGCTCGAAGCGCTTGACGTTCGCCTTCGGAGATGCGCCGATGACCGCGCCGATCTCCATGCGCTTTGCAACATAACCGGGGTCATAAAGCTCCGTGACCTGACCGGTCGCAAGGCCGATCTGGTTGCCGTAGGAGGAATAACCCGCCGCAGCGCCGGTGGTAATCTTTCTTGTGGGCAGCTTACCCTTCATCGTATCCTTAAACGGAACAGTCGGGTCGCCGCTGCCGGTAACGCGCATCGCCTGATAGACATACGCTCTGCCGGAGAGCGGGTCGCGGATCGCGCCGCCAAGGCATGTTGCCGCGCCGCCGAACGGCTCAATCTCCGTCGGGTGGTTGTGGGTCTCATTCTTGAACTGCACGAGCCACTGCTCGGTCTTACCGTCGATCGTGACCGGCACTTCAATGGAACAGGCGTTGATCTCGTCGCTTTCGTCCAGATCGTCTACCATGCCGTGCTTTTTGAGGTATTTCGCGCCGATGACCGCCATGTCCATGAGAGAAACGGGCTTGTCCTTGCCCTTATACAGCTCTTCGCGGGCTGCAAAATACTCGCCGAGTGCCTTTTCGATGGCGCCGCTCAGCTTGCCCTTTTCGATCTCGATGTTGTTGAGACGCGTAAGGAATGTGGTGTGGCGGCAGTGGTCGCTCCAGTAGGTATCAATCACGCGCAGCTCCGTCACGCTCGGGTCACGGTGCTCTTCGTCGCGGAAATAATCGCGGCAGAACGCGAGATCTTCAAACGTCATGGCAAAGCCCATGGTGCCGTAATATTTTCTAAGCTCCTCGTCGCTCCAGGAGATCATGCCCGTGACGCGCTTAACGTCTGCCGGCACGTCGATCTTCATGTCAAGCGTCTCCGGCTTTTCCATCGATGCCAAACGGGATTCTACCGGGTTCACGATGTAGTTCTTAATCTTGTCCATTTCCTCTTCGGAAAGGTCGCCCTTAACGGCGATCACTTTTGCATAAGCGACCTGCGGGCGCTCGCCCTGCGTCAAGAGCTGTACGCACTGAGAAGCGGAATCCGCACGCTGGTCGTACTGACCGGGCAAAAACTCCGTTGCGAAGACGTGATATTCGCTGCTGATCTTGTAGTTTTCGTCGTACACGTTGTCCACATTCGGCTCGGAAAGGATCGTGCGGGCTGCCGCCTCGAACTCCTCGCCGGAAAGACCGGAAACATCATAGCGGTTCAAAATACGCAGGTCCTCAATAGCCTTGAGGCCGAGATTCTGACGAAGATCCGCCATCATGTGGCGTGCTTCAACATCGAATCCCTTTCTTTTCTCCACAAATACGCGTGTGACCATGTTTGTGACCATTCCTTTCTTCTGGGGAAAAATCAGGATTTGTACTGCCGCAAAAAACGGCACTTGTGACAAAGTAATCTCTTACTATTTTATCACAGGTGCCGTTTATAAGCAAATATAGATTATAGCAAATCACGCCCTGTTTTTGAGTGCAATTTTGTGCTATTTTTTGGTAGTGTCGTTCAGGTCTTCCACACTAAGCGCCACTTTGTGCTGAATGGGCTTCCATTCAATGTTCGTAAACACCGCGTAAACCATTGCAATCGCATAGGTGAAAATAAACAGCGGGAACAACAGCCAACCGAAGAACATCGCTTTTGTCGATGCACGGATGCGCTTTCTCTGCGTGATGCACGTGATGCCGCCGACGAACCACAGCGTCAGTATAGAACCGAAAATGCCGCTGCACACGGAAAGCACACAAACGCCCATATCCGGCGTGCGCGTCACGATGCCCGCCGCAACCATGATCGCATTAAATACGATTGAAACGCAGGTCAAGACAAGGCACGGAATGTTGTTCATAATCATATCGAAGCAGGCAAAACTGCCATCCACAACGGTTTTTTTCAGCATTTTGAAGCCGTATCGGCTGAAAACCTGCAAATAGCCCTTAATCCAGCGGGCACGTTGCGTAAAGGACTGCCCAAGCCGCGTGGGCTGCTCGTCATAAATAATGGCGTTTTCGCAGTAACCGACCGTGTCGTCCTTTAAAATGCGGTCCACGGTGAACTCAAAGTCCTCCGTCAGCAGGAAATGCTTCCAACCACCGTTTTCGCGTGCAATCTCGCTGCTGAACAAAAAGCCGGTGCCGGAAACGCAGCTGCTGGTACCGAACATCATACGGGCGCGATTGAGCTGCGTCGCTTCGCGCAGGAAGAAAATGGAGTAGCCCGCGCTGATCCAGTTGTCGCCAAAGTTTTTCGAGTTGCGGTAGGACGTGACAACCTTGTAGCCGTTGTCAAAAACGTTATTCATCTCGGAGATAAAATTCTCATCCAGAATATTGTCCGCGTCAAAGACGAAAAAACCGTCGTAGGCATATTCGCCGAAATTCTTAAAAATGTTTTCTAATAAGAAACGCAGCGCATAGCCCTTGCCCACGGCATACGTATTGTGGCGCTCGTAAACGATCGCACCGGCTTCACGCGCCGCCTGTGCGGTGTTGTCCGTGCAGTTATCCGCCACAACAAAAATATCGATGAGCTCCTCGGGATACTTCTGCGCGCGCACACTGCGAATGAGCTGCGCAATGACGGCTTCCTCATTGCGCGCGGCAATCAGCACACCGTAGCGGTGCAGCTTCTTCGCTTTGAAGACTTTCTGCTTTTTTAAAAGCGCCGCCGCAAGGTAGACCGCCTGATACGCGTAGCAAGCCATAAATAAAATAGAAATGATAAAGTTCACATATGACAGTGTTTTCATGGTTTCTCCTTTTCCGGCCTTGGTGCAGGACCAACGTCATCGTCTGTTTTCAGATTTCCGCTTCTGTCTAAATCTCCGTATTCAAAGCGCAACGCGCAACCGCCATCCGCTTTCATTCACATTCTATTCACAGTTTTCAGTATTTTCATTATACGGCATAGAAAAGGAATAAACAATAGAAATGTGCGATTCTTATGAGTTTTGTAAGAAACCTTAAATTTCTGCGAACAGTGCACCAAATTTTACGCACTTTTTCGTGATATTCACGAAAGGAAAATTAATTTTAACTTTTTCGCAAAAAAGACTTGCATTTTTCGGGGACTTGCTATATAATAATCGAGCAACAGAAAATTGGGCGCTTAGCTCAGCTGGCTAGAGCACCTGCTTGACGTGCAGGGGGTCAGCGGTTCAAGTCCGTTAGCGCCCACCATAGAAAACCCGCATGAACGCTTAGTTTTTGCGGGTTTTTGATTTATCTGTAACACACTAAATAACACACTTTATATTTTAAGCCCCCGTTTTCCGGCTGTTTCGGTTGGTTGGCGGGGGCTTTTTTTGTGCTTGTTTATGCTTATTCGGTTTTATTCGGTGCCTGCGCGTCTTTCGGCTGATCGGTGAGGAGCTTTCGGAAAAGCCTGTTGATCTTCTCGGCGGTCTCGGTGTCCTCGCCTTGCAGGGCGTGCCCGTATATGCCGAACGTGTCCATGCTCTCCGAGTGCCCGACAAGCGGTTTGACTTCGCCGACCGGCAGCGTTTTCACGACGGAAACGAACGTGTGCCGGAGCTCGTAGGGCGTGGTTTTTGCCATGCCGTTCGACGCGCAATACTTCTGCCAGCGCTCCCTATACGCCGTGGGCGACGGAAGCGGGAACACATAGCCGCTTTCGCTCGGGTATTCCTGAAGCTGCAACGCGAGCTCACAGCGCGCGAGATCGGACAGGACGAACGACCGCACGGCGTTCTCGTTCTTCCCCTGCGTCGTTTCGCCGTAGACGTTTACAGACCGCTGCACGTACACCACGCCACCCTGAATGTCCTTGACGCGCAGGCCGCGCAGCTCTCCCGGGCGCAGACCGGTCAGCACCTGAAAGCGGTACGCATGAATATACTCGTCTTTCTGCCGTTTTCCCTTATACAGCGCGGTATCTGTGGAAAACAGCGTACAGAGGTCATCCGGCTGCAGGACCGTCTTCCCTTTTAGCCTGGCGGAAGCAGGTATATGCACATCGTCCGGGCGGTAGGTGGTCTTTTTATTGCGCCGGCACCATTTCAGGAACTTGTTCAGAATGCCGTTTATATCCTGTATAGTCTTTTTGGAGCGCCCCATAGCAGCGGCTTTATCCAGCATCTTTTGCACGTCGCCGTCGTTTAACTCGGTAATCTTCCGCTTTCCGAGGTTCGGAATGATCCAGACGCGCCCCACACTGTCTACGTGGTTGTATTCCGTGGTGCTCATGTTCTCCTTGCACTCCTGCCGATATTGGTTGTACGCCGCTTCCAGGCGCTCCCCTGTGGGCGAGATGCCGTCATCAAGCCACGCGTCGGCTTTGGCGTTGGCTTCTCTCTGCCCGGTCCTGCCGGGGGCGGAGCTGTAAAAGCTGCGGCGGTATCCGTCTTTCTGTACGTTGATCTGCCAGCGGTTGTATTTTTCGTTCCATGTCGCTGTGTTCGTCCGCTTTCCCATATATACGTTTCTCCTTTCTGCCTGTGCGTCTCTGCACGGGCTTTTTGTCTCCGTAGGGTATTTTTGCGTTTTCATCTATCGTCGCTTATAGCGCGTTACAGAGCGTTTTAAAACTATGTGCAGAAAACCGACACCTGCAAACGTTATAAAGCGTTATGATGATTGCCCGCCCGCTTTCAAAATTTCCTCTGTGTGTAAATCGGCGCTGGGCGGCACCGGGTCGCCAACACGGGCATGGGGGTCCCTCCCCCACCCCTTTAACGTGAAAGCGATGCAGGACATAAGGCAAACTGTCCACAAAGCAGTGTTTTGTATTTCCGTAAAGTCTGATATTTCCTATCGTTCCGGGCGCTGGCGCGTGTGGACAAAAATTTTCGAACGTGTGTATAGCGTGTGTATGCAGACTGCACAAAGCGCCGCTTTCGTGGTTGGGAAGATTGTACAGGCGGGTCAGAACATGTGCAGGAAGCCCACGGCAAGCCCTTCTATCGCTACGTCTTCCAGATCCGCGAGAGAATACACAAGCGGCGGGTAACTGGCGTTAGCGGGCTGCAGGACCATTGTACCGCCGTTGATATGCACGCGCTTCAAGGTCGCTTCTCCGTTGATGCGCACGGCGGCAATTTGCCCGTTCTCTACGGTCGGCTGCCTGCGAATGAACACCCTGTCCCCGTCTTTGATGCCTGCGTCTATCATACTGTCACCCTCACAGATCAGGGCGAAATCTATCTTCATGTCTGCCGGAGCGTCTACGTAGCTCTCTATATTCTGCTCGGCAGTGATCGGCTCCCCGCACGCAATGCGCCCCACCACCGGCACGCGCTGCATCTTCGGAAGCGGCATGAACCCCGCAGGAATGTCGTCTTTCTCGGGCGTGGTATCGTCTTCCCACCCCATAATATACTTAGCCGTCGTGTTCAGCGCTTTCGCCAAGGCTTCTACCTTGTCAATGGGCAGGTTGCGAATGCCGCCGGTCTCATAGCGTTGGAGGGTCGATTTTGAAAGCCCTGTGCGCTGTGCAAGCTCTTGCAGAGAAAGCCCCTGCTGAATACGAAGGGATTTCAGGCGGAAACGGATTTCGTTCAGGTTTTCCGACATGGTTTTCACTCTCCTGTTATTTCTTTTTTATTCTTCTTTCTGCTCCTATTATAACCCGTTTGGTTCATATTTGCAACAATTATTTTCAAAAAGTTGCATATTTGGGTTGACAATTGGTCCGTTCTGTGTTACTCTTTAATTGTCCCAAATACGCAACGAAAGGAGATGACACGAAATGAACTATTCTGTTCTGCGCGGCAAAATGGCAGAAGCCGGATACACACAAGGGCGTTTGGCACAGAAAATCGGCATTGCGCCGCAGTCTTTGAGCCGAAAGCTGAAAGGAAAGCGGCAGTTTACCGTAGGGGAAGCGGCTGCTATTTCCGCTTGTCTGTCTCTGGACGCCGCCACGAAGTCGCTTATTTTTTTATCTGATAATTCCCAAATATGCAACGATAAGTAAAGGAGGAACCCCCATGTATGAACTAAAGCTCACAGAGCACTGCGGGCAGATTGTAGCGGACAGCAGAGACGTAGCGCGGGCGATTGGGAAGGAACACCGAAACCTAATGCGCTCCATCAACACGTATTACAAGCATCTTAACCAGCTCAAAATTGAGCGCGTTAAATTCTTCATTCCCGCTACATACACAGACGAAAAAGGCGAAGAACGCCCCTGCTATTACCTGACGCGCATGGGCTGCGATATGGTAGCGAACAAGATGACCGGCGAGCGCGGCACGCTTTTCACGGCGGCATATGTCACCCGCTTTCACGAAATGGAAGCCGAACTGACAAAGCGCCGCGAGCTGCGTGCAGAGGGCAAGCCGCAGCGGCGGAACCTTACGGACATGATACGCGATAACCCGGAGGCGAACCGCTGGGACTACAAGCTATACACCGATTTGGCGTACAAAGCCGCTTTCGGCAAGACGGCGGCGCAGATCAGGAAGGAACGCGCCCCGGGCAGCAAACGCCGGGCGGTGGATCTTCTGACCGCGGACGAGCTTTCCGCCTACCAGAAGCAGGAAAACGCCGTTGCGAGCCTGTACGCCGTCGGCGTGGATTATGAAGCGATGAAAGCGGTATTGCTTACAGAAAGGACGAAATAACATGCAGAATTCATTAGGTACATACCCCATAGGCGGGAAAGAATATCCGGTCATCGGTCTTTCGCGGTTCAAAGGGCAGGTCGTGCCCGTCGTAGACGTGCCCGTCATGTCGGACTTCCGTTGGCAATTAAACGCGCTGAAAAGCCGTTTGCAGCGTCCGGACCTCTATGAGAAACAAGAACACGTGCCGCACACGGTCGACAAACTCCGCCACTGGCTTATCCGGAACATCGACAAAGCAACCGAAGTCGAGCGAAAAGAAGCCGAAGCCCTGTTTAAGACGGGCGCACACAGAAAGGAAGCGTGAACCATGGTCAAATGGAACAAATTAAAAGGCCGCATGTTCGAGCGCGGCATAACGCAGACGGACATTGTAAAAGCCATTGGGCGCGGCGTGAACTACGTCTGCACCCGCATCAACGGGCACAAGCCGTGGACAATTGATGAAATGGAAATCATCGGCGAGCTTTTAGAAATTCCCCACGATGAGCTTATAGATTATTTTTCTGCGAAAGGAACATTGCCGTCATGCCGCAAGTAACAGACCCCCGGACAAAAAAGCGCCCCGTTCGGCGGCAACCGAGCGAGACGCAAAGACAAATAAATCCTCACCCAGACGATACCACGAACCGGCGGAAAAGTCAAGTGCAGATAGCCGGGAAGAACGCATAGACGCTACCGTGAAGCTGATGCAGCACATGCCGTTGAGCTACGCGCGCAGGCTGTTCATCACGGCTTTGGTGTGGGATAGAAAGCTATAAACACAAGCGGCGCGCTGAACGCCGCTTTCGGCATTTTTGAAAAGGAAGTGAAAATTTGACCTTAGACGAAATTAAGGCACGCCTGCAGAACGTCCGCGGCGGTTCCGCACGGTGCCCGGCACATGAAGACAAATCAAACAGCTTATCCGTCACAGAGGGCAAAAACGGGCGCGTGCTCTTAAAGTGCCACGCCGGATGCACGACGGAGAAAATCTGCGGGGCGCTCGGCATCACGGTCGCCGACCTCTTTTCAGAATCTCTCAAAAAGGAAGAAAAGCCTCGGAAGGAAAAGCGCGAATTTGTGGCGAAGTACGACTACACCGACGAAAACGGGGCGTTTCTGTACCGCAAGACCCGCTACCGCACCGAAAGCGGCGGCAAAACCTTCGTGTGGTCGCACAAGGACGGCAAAGAGATGAAGATCGGGCGCGGCGGCGCGGAGCCGGTACTTTATAACCTGTGGGAAGCGGCAGATAAGTCCGAGCTTTACATGGTGGAGGGCGAAAAGGACGTTGAAACACTGCGCTGCATGGGGCTTACGGCGGTCTCCGTGCCGGACGGCGCCGCTTCCAAATGGCACGGGAATTTCACAGCAGCGCTCGAAAGCAAGCGCGTGACGATCATCGAAGATAACGACGAGCCCGGCAAAGCGTTCGCAGAGCGGGCAGCACAGGCGCTTTTCGGGCACGCCGCAGAAGTGAAAATACTGGACCTCACACGGGAATGGACGGATTTAAAGCTGCACGGCGATGTTTCCGACGTCGTGGATATGGAGGGCAGCAAAAAGGACGTTTTGCGTCGCTTGGAAGCCTTGCAGATCACCACACCCGTTTATACCCCGCACAATGCGGAAGCGGCTCAAGAGGCCGCACAGAGCCCGGAGAACGCGTTTTTCGAGTGCTTCCGCCCCCTCAGCGATTTTGACGAGCGGGAAGCCGCGTGGCTGATTCCAGGCTGGGTGCCGAAAGGGCAAATCACCTTATTAGCCGCCGACGGCGGCACGGGCAAAACCACGCTGTGGTGCAACATCGTCGCCGCATTGAGCAGCGGACGAAAGAGCCTGCTCGACACCGCCGACACGGACCGCAAGCCGCTTTCCGTTGCGTTTCTCACCACAGAGGACAGCGTGCGCCAGAAGCTAAAACGCAAGCTGCGCGAAGCCGGAGCCGACCAAACGAAGGTGCTGACGCCCGATTTTCTCGCCGACAAAGAAGGGCTGCTGCGGGACTTCAAGTTCGGCACGCACAAAATGGCATCGTTTATCCGCCGCTTCCGCCCCGCGCTGTGCGTCTTCGACCCCGTGCAGGGGTTCATTCCGCCGGAGATCAACATGGGAAGCCGCAACGCCATGCGCGATTGTATGGCGCCGCTGATCTCCCTCGGTGAAGAATACGGCACGACGTTTCTTATCATCTGCCATACAAACAAGCGCAAGGGTGCTTCCGGGCGTGACCGCATCGCCGACACCGCCGACCTGTGGGACATCGCCCGTTCCGTGCTGATGATGGGCTACACGGAGGAAGCCGGCGTGCGCTACCTCTCGAACGAGAAGAATAACTACGCCTCTTTGCAGGAGACCGTTTTGTTCACGATAGACGAAGCCGGTCAACCCCACCGCAGCGGAACGAGCATGAAGCGCGACCGGGAATACATGTTGGCGGCAGCGGCGGAGATCAAGAACCCTACGCTTTGTAATGACTGCAAAGAAGCGCTCTTGCAGGTTCTGGACGAAAACGAGTGCAGCATGGCGGTAAAGGATATGGAAGCCAAGCTGAAAGAGTACGGTTACACGTTCCGCACCATACGCCGGGCAAAGGAAGACCTGTGCGCATCCTCTGCCATACGCGTGAAACCGGGCGGCAAAGGCGCTCCTTGGGTCGTGGAAAAGACCGAGTTTTCCGAACCCGATACATACACCCCACCGTCAGACACTTGAAAAGTGGTCAAATCTTAAAAAAATATAGATTATATCTATCTCTCAAGATTTGTCAGGGTGGTCGAGACTTAGGGTTCAGGTGACAAGACTTAAATCAAGAGTTGACCATAGTGTCAAATCTTGGGGCCCGCATAAACACTGGGAAAAGTTAAGATTTGACCACCCTGCGTCTCTCTGACGGGAAGCGTGCAAGACTTGTACAAGACTTAACCTCCGCGCCCTTCATGTTTCACGCAAAAAGAAAGGAACGATCAACATGCAAAACTGGATCATCACCGCAATGGTAAACCATGACGAAGGCCACACCGTAACGCTGATTAAGCAGCTCGACACAGACCGGGCACCCTGCCTTGTGGCGCGCGAATGCGCCGACCGTTTCGAGCGGGAGCACCCGAGCCACAGGGTATTGACGGCCATTCTCATCCACGGCGAGCACACCATGCAGGAGCTTGTCGACCTCTCCCGCCGTCTGGACGATCTGCCGCCCGCCCAGTACCAGCGCTTCAAATTTCACGACTGGGAGGACTGATGCGCAATGCCCATGAGCGAAGAAGCAAAGGCGCTGCGCCGCGTATACCAGCGCGAATACAGGCGCACACACCCGGAACAGCTCAAAAGGCAACGGGAATGCACCAGACAATGGCAGCGCCAACACCCGGAGAAATGCCGCGAATACCAGCGGCGCTATTGGGAAAGGAAAGCGGCGCAGGAGAACAAATAGCGCCTGCGCACATTTCCGCCCGGAAAAGAGGATCCCCATGAGCTTTACAGGACAGTGCTACGCCCGGAAAATTGCCGCACAGGAAAACGCCTGCGAATACTGCGCTTTCTATTCCGCGTCCGCTCCGGCACTCTGCTTTGCGCCGTGGTCGGATGCGTACATGGAGGAACTGTTTATTGACCCATGCTTTGAGGGCGTATATAAAAAGCTGACCGGCCGCAGCGCTCCGGCTCTCGCCGCTGTGGAGCGCGAGCGGGAAAGAATGCAATGTCAGGCGGAAACGGCGGGCAAGGCTATTCCGCTGGTTATACGCCGGTTGAAGTAGCCCCCCGGAGGGGTACCCCTTGAAAAGCGGGAGGGCTTTACACCAACGGCGGGCCTCTCTCAACGATAAATTCCCAAAATGGAAAATCCAGAGCGTCCGCTTTCCTTTGGCAAGCATACCATTCGCATACACGAATGGCACAACGCCGCCGACCCGGCCTTTCCGGCCACCCTAAAAAGGAATTTCTGAACACGGCAATGCGCGCATATCCGCAAGCCGGGGATTCGGAGATTTCGGAGGTCCTAAAAAACAATTTGTGGACACGATCACGCGCGCAAAAAGAACCGCCCCGAAGGACGGCCCTGCTCAAGCTCAGTATATCACTTTCGGGGGTGTTTGGCAATGACGAACGAACAGCTTGCCGCATTGGCGCAGCAGGATGACCGGCGGGCGCTCTTTGATTTGTGGGAAGCGGTGAAGCCGTTCTGCATGGCAGCGGCGGGGCACGTTTACCGCAGGCACGACCCCGCAAAGCTCTCCGGGCGCGGCGTAACACTTGAAGACCTCCAGCAAGAGACCTACTGCGCGTTCCGAAAAGCCCTTGCGGCGTTCAAGCCGGAGCGGGCGTATAAATTCACCACCTATCTTTCCTACCCGCTGAAAAACGCCTTTGCCCAGCTTTTGGGCTACGGAAATACGAAGCGCGATCCGCTCGACGGCTGCCTGAGCTTTGACGCGCCCGCCGGTGAAGATAACGACGCCCCGCTTTCCGACGTGATAGAAGACCCGGAAGCGGCGCAGCAGATCACGGACGTGGAAGACGACTGCTACACCGCCGCCCTGCACACGGCGCTTGAAACCGCTATGCGGGAGACCTGCGACCCGGCAGAGCAGCGCGTTTTGAAGACCCGTTTCTACCTGAACCAGACGCGCGGGCAGTGCGCCGAAACGCTCGGCATAACGAAAGCGGGCGTGCGACAGTTGGAATCCCGGGCGCTGCGCAACATGCGAAAGCCCGAAGCCCGCCGCCTTTTAAACGGCTTCCGGGAAGAATACGCCTATTCCGTTTCCACGTCATTCTCCGCATGGAGCGCCAAAGGCAGCAACCCGGAGCGCGTCATAGAGCTTCTGGAACGCGATTTCCACGGCTTTAAGTGAATTTCTTGACACGAGTACGCGCGGGAAAAACAACACCCCCACAACCGTTCTTTTCGGCTGCGGGGGCTTGCTGTTTGGGGGCTGTTGTGTTATACTGTGGGTGTCTAAGGTCGTTTTAACGGCTGCCGTTTCAGCGGCATTTCCCCTTGCATCGCTTTACCGGAGCTTTGCAGGGGGATTTTTCATTGTACCGAGAACCGGCGCGTCTCTGTCTGCCGAAGGAAGCTGCCGTACAGGTCCGGCATAGCACGCTTGAAAGCGGCGCTGTCAAATCGGCAGCTTTGCACGCTCGCCCAGCGGATGCGAAAAACGTCCACCTGCATTTCCGTTACGTTCTGCGCAGTCATCTCCGCCTTAATGGCGTCCTTAAGCATGTCGATTTTCTGCGCGATCTCCCCCGCCTGCGCTTCCAGCTCCCGCAGACGGTATACCGCTTTCTTCAGGTCTTTCTTGCTCATGGTTGCTGCTCCTTTCCGTCGTTTTGCGTTATCGCCCCGAAGGGCTTGCCCCCGATGCGAGGGGCGGCGCTCGGACTTTTGGAAGAACGGGTTATGCCGCTCCCCCGCGTCAATCCGCGAAGCGTCATGTTTCTGGTTCACTGACTAACCGGTGTTTGCCCGGTACCTACCGGGGCGGCTTTCTCTGGGAGCCGTCGAACCGTCGGGCTTTAACAAGAGTTCGGGAGCCAGGACGCTTACGCTGCTATATTCCACCTATCTGAGGGCTTTCAAGTCGTTAACCCCGGCTTTGTCGTTTCCCTTACCTTGTGATTATAGTATACACTAAATTTTTGTGTATGTCTACTGGTAGAATAGCCAAACTATGCACTTGCAATTCGTGTATACTGTACACTTGAAATATGTGCATATATGTGCTATACTGGTATCATGAAAGAGTGGGCTTTCTACTGTGAATGCCCAAAAGGAGAGAAAACATGGCAATTCGTTACAAAATCGACGTGCTCAACGCTTTAAAGGAAGCCGGGTACAGCACGTACAAGCTGCGCAAAGAGAAGATCCTCGGCGAAAGCACCCTGCAGGCGTTCCGCCGAGGCGAAATTGTTTCATGGGAAAACATTGACCGCCTGTGCGCCCTGCTCCAGTGCCAACCCGGCGACCTGGTCGAATATGAGGAGGTCAAGCCCGATACCTGAAATAACGCCGGAGCTTGAAGATGCCGCTTTCTGCGAAAAACTCGTAGACGAGTACGAGAACGACCCGGAAAAGGACGTTTCCTACACCTTGGAGGACTGCAAGAAGGAATGGGGCTTATTATTTATTATATAGTTCTCGGCTTTGCATACGGAAGCCGCAAATAAAAACGTAACCACAGCGCATATATTTCGACCAAAACGCATAAGCTATAAAGCGGAAAGAATGTACCGGAATTTGAGCAAAAAGTATTGACTTTTGCCCATAATCTATGGTATCATCTCTTTCAGTGATTGTGTTGCAGTAGCCTGCGGGCCTGCAACCCCAGAAAAGTCTCTGCGCTTTGCGTAGGGGCTTTTTTGTTTATCAAGGAGTTAGCATGAAGAAGTTCTACACCTACGAAGAACAAATTGAACACCTAAAGAAAAAAGGTCTGGTCATCGCCGATGAAGAAGCCGCAATTTCAGCTTTGAAACGGTATAGCTACTATGCCGGTGTTTCCGCATACAAAGACATTTTCAAGATCGGGCCGAACGATAACTACATACCCGGCACAGAATTCACGCACATCGTCGTCCTTTATATGCTTGACCAGTCTTTGCGCGATATGTTCCTGCATCAAATAGTTGGTATTGAGCGACACATGAAATCCCTTTATTCTTATACGTTTTGCTCCCTTTACGGAGATCGCCAAAAAGACTATCTGAACGCCAACAACTACAACTATGCGCAGCATCAAAATCAGGTAAACGAATACCTTGTCATGGTGCTGGACCAACTCAGAAAACCGAAGCATGAATATATTTCCTACAACCTGTCGAAGTACGGAGAAGTTCCGTTTTGGGTGTTAATCCACGCGCTGACCTTTGGCAACATCTCGAAAATGTACAGCTTTTCACAGCCAAAGCTGCAAAGCCAAATCGCGCGGCAGTTCGGCGGCCCTGTTAACCCTAAAACGCTTGCTTCCATGCTTCAGGTTCTCACCAAGTTTCGCAATATCTGTGCGCATGGCGAACGCGTATACGCTTTTAAGCCACGCATGACCATCGACGATATGCCCATTCATGCCGAATTGAAAATTCCGAAGCGTGGTACGGTCTACATGTACGGTAAGCAGGATCTGTTCGCCGTAGTGATCGCCTTGCATTATCTTCTCCCGAAAGAAGAGTTCAAATCTTTCGTCATAGGCTTAGACGCCGTTCTCACTGCGCACTTCTCAATCTTGCCGAGTAAAACAGCATCGAAAATACAAAAGCGAATGGGATTTCCTGAAAACTGGAAAGATATTCTTGAATGCTAAAAAGCCCCGCCGACAAAGCGCCGGCAGAGCTTATAGGGGCACAACACGGCAGCACACCGCTTCCGTTCCCGAAATAACACACTTTATAACACACTTTCACCCGCAAGCGGCAAAAGCGCCCTTTTACCTACAAGTAATAAAACCCGCATAAATACTGGACTTTTTAAAGATTTGAAAAGGCTTTTTTTCCTCAAAAATGCCTTTCGTCCCGGTTCAAGTCCGTTAGCGCCCACCAAAACCTCAGGAACTTCGGTTTCTGAGGTTTTTCTTTTTACCCAAATGACTATTTTTGAACGTTCTCTCCCCCATCGCGCTGAAATTCAGATCGTCAAAGCAATATATGCGTCGGCTTTTATGTCCATGGCATCTCCATTTTATGCGGTTTAGTCCCGCTGCATTTTGGCGGCGAGCAGAACAAGGTCTGCGGCATCGGGCCTGCCGTTTTCATTTAAGTCGGCGGCAAGCGCGGCTGAGTCGGTCAGTTCCGTCTCCCCGACGAGCACACGCTGCAAAAGACGCATATCGGCCGTATTCACGGTGCCGGAAGCGTTGATGTCTCCGGGCACAATGACCGTATACAGCTCATCGTCGATCAGCACGCTCATGCCGGTTTTCAGCCTGCCGGAGGCCGCTGCGGAGGATGACGTGTACACTTCCACTTCCGCCTGTGGGAACGCTGCCCGTAGCTTTGCTGCCGTAACGCCCGGTTCTGCGTACAAAATGTGGCCGGAAACACGCAACTTCGCCGTGACATCCGGATCCGGCGTGGCGGTCGGTTTCGGTGTAGCTGTTGGCTTCGGCGTCGTGCTCGGTTTCGGTGTAGCCGTCGGCTTCGGCGTCATGCTCGGTTTTGGGGTAGCCGTCGGCTTCGGCGTTTTAGAGGGCTTTGGGGTCGCGGTCGGCTCCGGCGTAGGTGTCGGGATAGGCGAAGGTGTGGGCGTAGGCTGCACAAATGTACCGAACGGCTCTCTGCACAGTGCGCCGTTTTGCCAGATGATCGCTGCATTTGCGGTGAGTGCAGCCGCTTCGCCGGAAAGTGTGAAGAACTCCGCCTTGTCGCCGCGGCGCACGCGCGAGACCTCCGAGGTGTCCGAAAGCCAGTAGAGCATGTCGCCGCTCAAAACGGCCTCCGTCACGATCGTGTCTTCCGCCCACTCTTCTCCGGAAAACAGGCGCACTTCGCCCTGCATGTTGACGTACACGTCGCTGCCAAGCAGCTTATACGGCCGCGCAGCCGGCGCATAGGTAAACGCCGTGCCGGAAAGTGTCGGCACATTTCCCGCAAGCGAAATCTGCACGGCACTTTCCGAAAGCAGCACATAAAGCGTACTATCCACCGTCTGTATGCCGAATATTTTATCTTCAAATATGAATTCCGTTAGGGGCTCACCCGCCGCGTCAAACACTTGCAATGTGCTCGGCGCGCCGTAGGTAACAGCATAAAGCCTGCCCGCGCTGTCGCTTTCCGCAAAGCGCAGGCCGCTCGTCACAGGCAAAGCGAACAGGTCTGTTTCCTCCAATGTTTCCGCACTGAAACGCTCCACGGCAAGGAACTCCTCCGTTTCGGCGAAAACCGTCACGGTATCGCCATGCAAAACGGCATATTGCCCGTTAAACGGTGCTTCGGCAGAACGACCGTCCGGGCGATACAGCACCGTCGTACGACCGGTGTAGACCAGTATCTCGCTTTCACCATAAGTTTCATACAGTAAAACCTGCGCATCCTTGTCTTCCGTGATGCTCTGCGGTGCAAATCCGCAAAGCAAAAGTAAAAAGAGAATTGCCGCAGCACCCGCAAAATATCGCCGCTTTTTCATGTTTTCGTCCCCTCTCTGCGCCGAACGAACTTCTTGACAAGAGTATATCGTAATCCGTTGAACATTTAAATAGTTTTTCGGCAATTTCTGCCATATTTTGCAATTTTCTAACAAACTCGCCAAATGGCACGGGCGATTCTACGACATTTTCACATACAAAAAATCGCCGGAGCGCACTTGCCCCGGCGATTTTCCGCATACTATCTGCTATTTTTCTGTTATTTTTTGAGCTTACGCCCGTCTTCTTTCGCAAAAAATTCCTTTGTCAGCTTCACCACCGTGCCGGAAAGCAATAACAACGCGATAAGATTCGGAATACTCATCAGGCCGTTAAAGGTATCGGCGATGTTCCACAGCAGGTCAAGGTTGACGGTTGCGCCGAGGATTGCGACGAACGAATAAATGACGAGGAACGGGCGCACGGCCTTACTGGTGCGGAACAGAAATTCCACAAAACGCGAGCCGTAAAGGCCCCAGCCGATGATGGTCGAGAACGCGAAGCAGCACAGCGCGACCGCAGAGAAAATGGAAGCCCAACTGCCGTAGGTCGTCGTAAAGCCGGAAATCGTCAGGTCTGCGCCCGCCATGGTGCCGTAATTCACCGCCGTGCCGCTGCACAAAATGACAAGCGCCGTCAATGTGCAGATGACGATGGTATCGACAAACACCTCAAAAATGCCAAACACACCCTGTTTTACAGGCTTTTTCGTATCGGCGCAGGCATGTGCGATAGAACCCGTGCCGAGGCCGGCCTCGTTGGAGAAAATGCCGCGGGAAACGCCGCGCTGCATGCTGATGAACAGACTGCCGATGGCACCGCCCGTGAAAGCCTTCGGGTCAAACGCGCCGACAAAAACGGAAGTCAGCACGCCGGGCAGACGCGTAATGTTCAGGACAACCACGCCAAGCCCCAAAAGCACATACAAAAGCGCCATAAACGGCACGAGCTTTTCGCTCACACTGCCGATGCGCTTGATGCCGCCCAGCAGCACCATGGCAACGAGCATTGCGCATAAAATGCCGATGACAAGGTTCACCGTGGGAATGTGGTCCGCGCCGATCACATTGTACTGCGTCAGCGCCGTATCGATAGCGGTTACAATGGTGTTCACCTGCGTAGCGTTTCCGGTACCAAACACCGTCAGCGCGCCGAACAGCGAATACAGCACCGCCAAAAATTGCCAGTGCCTACCGAGGCCGTTTTTAATGTAATACATCGGCCCGCCGACCCACTCGCCGGTCTTGCTGCGTTCACGAAAATGCACCGCCAACGTAACTTCCGCAAACTTTGTGCACATACCAAGCAGTGCGGAACACCACATCCAGAATACCGCGCCCGGGCCGCCTATCGCAATAGCGCCCGCCACACCGGCAATGTTGCCCGTGCCCACTGTGCCGGCCAGTGCCGTGCATACAGCCTGAAACGGCGTCATGGAACCGTCCGAGGCATCTTTTTTTCGGAACATGCGCCCTGCCGTGGTGCGCATGGCATAGGGGAATTTGCGGATCTGCAAAAAGCGCGTGCGGAAGCTTAAAAGCAAGCCTACGCCGATGATGCAGACCATCGCCGGAACACCCCAGATAAAATCGTTCACCGCTTTGTTTACGGCAGCTATGATCTCTAGCATGATCTTCCAACTTTCGTTTCTCAAATTTGATGCGTTTTTTCACTTTTCTTTCAGGCAAAGTCGAAAAACGCAGAATAATATTTTTTATTATACACACATATGCAAGATGTAGCAAGTAAAAATGCGTATTTCTTTTGCACAAGGTCGGAAGACAAAAGTAATTTGTTGAATCGACCAAATACATTCAGCTTTATAAATCTTTTAACTTAACCGATAAAATCTATTTTAAAACAGAAAAAATCCACAAAGACCGAAATCTTTGTGGATTCCTTGGGATGCGTTGACAAAAAAGATACCCGCTGAAAATGAAAATTCCGGGTCCGGATTTGATCTTTTTTCATTTTTACATTGCGATTTTTCGATTTTTGCTTTTGGATGTCCCGCTTCTAAAAAAGAGGGCAGCCACGAAAACGTGGTTTGGATCCTCAGTTCTCTGAGTAGAAAAAGAGGCCGAAATCTGGATGTCTCATTTTTGAGTTCTAAATTTCGACCTCTGTTCAAAAAACAACTGCGACAGAATGAGTGAGAAGTAACTTTTGTAAAAGGTCGCTACGAATGCTATACCGTCTACAGCGACATAGCAAATGACAATAATTGTCATACAAATAATCCCCTTTTGTGTTCTTGGATTCATTTTGTGGCAATGGGGTTCACTCATAACTTAATATGCGATCCAATATGCAGGAAAGCGTTATGCGATTAATTGTCAGCACAATTTAACTTGGTGGATATCGAGTAAGAAACTTCTGTATGTGGTTGAAAATCTTTAATTAATTGATAGCCGTATTCATCAGGAGAATAATTATCTGGCAACGGATCGGCTTCAATTTTTAATTGCCTGAATAACAATTCATATTCATTCATAAAATCACCTACTATTTTTGCGGCGCATTCATAATCATAGCTTTGCCCAAATGGTTTTCAATTATTTTGATTGCGTTAGAATTTGAGAAAGTTTGCATGTATGTATGATGAATTGTCAGGACACAGTCCTGCAAATCTTTGCAACCCCCGATTTTTTTCTTATCCAAGTCTTCCAACGGGATGACTTTAATCCCTAATTTTTGGCATTCATCTATATGTATGTGTCTCGAATGGGTAAAGGTTTCTTCATGACTACTCAATCTTTCTACAATGGTTCCAGCTGTAGTGCTGGGGTCACCATTATCTGATAACATATTATCACATAACCATTGGTAAACCATGGTTCGTGACCAATCGATAGCTTTTTTGCAATCTCCAAGAAAAGTTGGATGATATTTTGAAATAATTACTTGCCACAATGGTGCAGAGGACGGATTCTTTTTAATATCTTCTTTCGCTGCGTTAAATTCCTCTATTACTCCTGCACAGGACATACCACCGAATTGAGGATCTATCGGGCCAATATTTGATTGCTTCCCCATTACGATCTCTTTACATGATAAAGCAATCATTGTACCAGCAGACATCGCCATTTGTGGAATAAAAGCTCTAATGTCGTTGCCGAACATGCTCTTTAGATAATGCACGATAGATTCAGTCGCTGCAGTATTGCCACCCGGTGTGTGCAAAATCAAATCCAATCCAATAGATTTGTCCAGACCATATACGGTCTGCATAAAAGCATTTTTATCGTTATCATCTATTGCACCGCTATTATTTGGTTTCTGCAGAAAACCTGAATAGTAGGCAATTACATTTCTTCCCGTATATTGGTGCATAACATCCAAATATTTTCTGCGAATAATATCCAATGGATTTTCAATCTGTACAGATTGAATTTCTGATAAAACTTCGCCCCAGTTTGGCATATAATCCTCCTTCAATAAAACACATAGGGAAACTTACTTTGGTCCTATGTCAAGATTTAGTACAAGTTAAAATGAGAAATTTCTCCCAAATTTAACCTACCAGCAGCTCCGCCTTAATGTGTGCTCTTTTATATACTCGCTCGAATTCATCTGGTGACATAAAG
>OLNC01000528.1_pt1 | contig 35912 bp, 25 predicted proteins | sample 1672011 | NCBI WGS metagenome assembly OLNC01 (sample SAMEA3136636, study PRJEB25190) | human gut metagenome | biome: human gut; feature: human-associated habitat; material: faeces | place: Austria | collected 2013
CTGACGCTGGTCTGGCTGGCGGGGTATCCCCTGGCCGCCGGGGCGGAGCTGTTCAGCAAGACCAAGCTGATTGCCGCGGCGGGGCTGTGTACGTTATCTCTGATTCTGGCGTGGCTGCTGATTGAAAAGCCCGCTTTGCCCGTAAACAAGCGGCGGCTGCTCTGCGGTACGGCGGCCCTGCTGACCGCCGCCGACCTGGGCGCCAACACGGTTTTGGCCCTGCGCAAGTTTGAGCAGTTCGACCTGGCCGACTTTACCGCCTTTTACGATAACGCCGCCGCTGCCGTGGCCACTGCCAAGGCCGAGACCGACGGCGATTGCCGCATCGAGAAGAACTTTCTGCACACGCTGAACGACCCTTTCCTGCTGGGCTATTGGGGCATCAGCCACTATTCCAGCACCAAAGCCAGCACCGCCAAGGAGCTGCTGGAGCAGCTGGGCTACGTGGGTTACTCCACCTATGGCTGGGGCAGCACCGGCGTGGCCGACAGCCTGCTGGGCATCCGCTGGCTGTACAGCGATGGCAGCCGCCCGGTGGCCGGGCACTGGCAGCCGGTGGACTGCGACTCTGCCTATACTTTATATAAAAATGACGCGGCCTTCCCGCTGGCCTACCTGGCCCGGCAGGATGCCCTGTCCGTGGACGTGGATGCACTGACCGACAATACCTTTACCATGCAGAACGCCATGCTGCAAAGCCTGACAGGCTGCACGGACACCGCGCTGGTCAGCGTGGAGCCGACCTTTAGCGTGACCGACAAAGGCACCGTGCAGGTGGACTTTACCGCGCCCCTCACCGGGCCTGCCTACATGGCCATCCCCGGCACCGAGGAGCAGCTGCCCATCGACGTAGTGGTGGACGGCGAACTCTACGCCCAATATTTTGAGCCGGAAAGCCTGGGCGGTGTCATCTGCCTGCCCAGCTTTACCGCCGGGCAGCACGTGACAATGGTGCTGGGCATTGCCGACGACGAAATTTTCCATACCAACACCCAAATCTACCAGCTGGACAGCGCCGCCCTGGCCGCCGCCCGGCAGCAGGTGCAGGATGTGGATGCCGACATCCGGGAGGGCGGGCGCATCGATGTGCACTGCGCCGTCAGCGGTGACAACGACCTGTTGGCGCTGAGCTTTGCCTACGATGACAATTGGGTCGTCACCGTCAACGGTGAGGAGGTGCAGCCCTCGGCGCTGTTTGGCGGGTTACTCGGCGTATCGCTGCCCCAGGGCGATTGCACCGTTACCCTGCGCTACACCCACCCCGGCGTGGTGCCGGGCGCTGCAGCCAGCCTGGCCGCGCTGGCGGCGGCACTCGGTTGGATGGCCTGGGAACGGAAGAAAAAAATCGGTAAACCGCAGACATAAAAATATACCCCCGTCAGGTTGAGGGACCTGGCGGGGGTATTTTAATGGAGGGAGAATGGCAGGCGTCAGCGCAGCGCGTCCTTCATGCTTTTCACATACGCGCCGATGTGTTCCGGGGCGGCGGTGGCGTAGGAGAAAACCACGTTGGCGTAGATCATGAACACCATCGGGATGATGACATCCTTGCGCAGTTCGCGGACGAAATCAAAGATTTTATCGGTGGTCACACCGCCCTGCAAAGCGCGCAGGTTGGCCCCCTGGATGACCGGCCCCTCGGCGGTAGGGTCCGAGAACGGGAAGCCCAGGCTGTCAATAGGGTTTTGCAGTTTTCACATTTTGTGTTCTGCACAAACACAAAGGCCCCGGGCCTTGCGGTGCCCGGGGCAATGGAGAAGATAGGATACAGCAAAGTTAGTTGGCCTTGTACTCAGCAGGCAGCTGGTCGATGGTCTGCCACTTGGCCATGGCATCTTCCAGCTTCATGCCGCCCGCAACAGCGTCGCGGCGGCAGGCGTTGATGGCCTGGATCTCTTTCATCTTTTCGCCGGTCAAAGCGTAACCCTTCATGGCAATCAAGGTCGCCGCCCAGGCCAGCATGGGAATCACACAGAACAGCACGATGACTACCACGTTCATACCGGGGGTATAGGGGTCATACTGGGTGGGCAGATTGTTCAGGCCGATGAAGGTGACGGCAATGCCGACAACCGTGGCCGACAGGCTGGAAACCAGCTTATCCACCAAGCTGAACAGAGTGCCCATGATGCCGGGGATATACTTGCCGGAGCGGTAAGTCTCGTAGTCAGAGCAGTCAGCCACCATGGGGATAGGCATATCCGCCGTAGCGTAGTAGGCACCGTAGCCGATGCCGAAGAACAGGATGAACAGCACCGTGTACAAGTTGATGGACAGGCCGTTCTCGTCCATCAGGGACAGGTGGAACGCATCACCGCGGCCCCACAGTGCCAGCAGCACAAAAACGCCAATGTAGCAGACCAGCGCCACACTGACATATTTGGTCAGGCTGGCTTTCTGGCCCTTTTTCTGGCTGGTACGGACCGACAGCAGGAAGAACGGCACGCTGAACACATAGCCCAGCACCATCATGGGCAGGTACAGCCCATCGTAAGCGCCCATCATGCAGCCATACAGCATGCACAGCACGGTGGTATTGTTGGCGATGGAGAGCGCCAGCTTGGTGCCGGCGCCGGCGACCATCAGGCGCTGCATGGGCTTGTTCTCTTTGATGATCTGGAGATACTCGGAGACTTTGACCTTCTCGGTCTTTTCGCCGCCGATGCCAAAGTACTTGGGCTGGTCCTTCTCCCAGATGCCGATGATGGCCAGGATGGTCAGCACGATGGACATGATGATGCCTACCGGGGCCAGGGTGCGGAAGAACCCGGCGGAGGAATAGCCGCCCTCAAAGTTCTTGGCCAGGATGGGAGCAAAGAACTGCATGACGCCCATGCCCAACAGAGAGCCGACCGTGTTGAAGATGGTGAACAGCGGGCGCTGCTTGGGGTCGTTGGTCAGCACCGTCTGGCCGGAGCGGGTGCAGCTGGTCTGGAAGGTGTAGCCGATGACCCAGACGAAATACAGCCCTACAAAGGCAGCATAGCGTGCCCACATCATGGTGTCAGGAATCATGGGGGTGATGCCGTACAGAATCAGGATGCTGACGGCCATAATCAGGTTGCCGATGGCCATGAACGGGCGGAACTTGCCGAACTTGCCGTTGGTGCGGTCCATCAGTGCGCCGATGATGGGGTCAGTAATGGCATCACACAGGCGCATGGCCGTGACCATGACCGAGGCAAACAGGGTACCCAGCGCCAGTACATTGCTGCCAAAGGTAGCAATGTAGGAAAGCACCAGTACATAGTATACGTTGGTGGCACCGTTGTTCAGCGGGAAAAGCACCAGCTGATAGAGTTTGGCGCGGTTGACACCCGCTGCCTTTGCATTTTCACTCATGGGCTGCTCCTTGTTGTGGGGGAGAATTTACTCAAAAGTCCCCGCCGGGGCGGCGGGGAGCTTGCGGGATCCTGTAGGGGGGGTTAGGCTTTCTTAGCGGCTTTCAGGGATTTTTTGAAATCTTTATAAGCCTTGTATTCTTCGGTCTTGCGGAACTTCTTGCCGCCCAGCACCCACAGCACGATAAAGACAACGAACAGCACCGCGGAGATGCGGGCAATGTTCTTGAGCATGCTTACCAGAGGCAGCTCCTGCACCTTGATGGTGGTGTCCGCGCCGACGCCGTTCATACCGCAGGAGTTGGCGATGGCGTACAGGTTGTGGTGGCAGGCCTCGCGCATGGCGGTGACGATGACGGGGTCGTTCTTGTACTGGGGCAGGGTGTCGGTGACGAAGGACATCATGGCGTCGTAGATGGACACACCGGCCAGAACGCCGTCGGGACCGTTGACATACTGGGTCAGAACGTTATCGGTAATGACCATACCGTCGCAGCCCCACTCGTTGCGCAGGATGCCGGTGACCAGACCGTAGTTGCCGCCGGACCAGACAGCGCCCCAGCGGGTGTAGGCAATCATAACGCCGTTGCCGTTGCCGACCTCGACGGGAGCCTGGAAGGCTTTCAGGTAGACCTCACGGGCAGCCTGCTCGTTCAGCCAGACGCCCAGGCCGATACGATCCTGCTCGCAGTCGTTCAGGGCAAAGTGCTTCATAACGACGTGTACGCCCTTTGCCTGAATGGCGGCGACCTCGTAGGCGCTCATCATGCCGGACAGGAAGCCGTCCTCGGAGTAGTACTCGAAGTTACGGCCGCCGTAGGGGGTGCGGTGAATGTTGTTGCCGGGGCCGTACAGGCAGGCAATGTTGGCTTGCAGGCAGTTGTTGCCGATAACCTTGCCGATCTCGGTCATAATCTCGGTGTTGAAGGTGGCAGCCATCACGTCCTCAGAGGTGAAGGCGGTGGCGGTCAGCTGGCTCTTGTCGTTGCCCAGCAGGCTGGCGGTCAGACCCTGGGGGCCGTTCTCGTCACGGGTGCCGGGGGCTTCCACGCTCTTGACAGGCATGGTCCAGTGGAAGGCGTCGCCGATCAGGGAGTTCATCTCGTCGAAGGTCATCTGATCCAGCAGCTCGTCCCACTTGGGATCGTTGTAGTCCAGACCGATCATATCGTACAGCTTGACACCGTTCTTGGCACCCAGGGTGGGCATCTCAACGCTCTCGTAGTCAGCGGCATCGTAGCGGATGTCCTGCAGATCCTTCTTGAGCAGCTCGGTCAGGGTCAGCTTAACGGTTTCGGTGGGCAGGGTGCCGTTCCAGTCAGAACGGCTCAGCCAGGTCACGGTTTCCTTAACGCCCTCGTACAGGTTGGGGTCGGCGCAGGACAGCTGGTTGGTGATTTCGGTGCCGTTTTCGCTGGTGGCATAGGTGGTGGTGTCGAGGGCGTCCTCGGTCCAGGTGTAGGTCAGGTCGGCGTTGCCGTCGGCGGTCATCTTGCCGTCGGTGGACTCGACGGTGTAGCCCTTGGCAGCCAGAATGTTGTTGACGGCGTTGTGGGCATCGGTGGCGGCGGTGAAGTAGTAGTCACCGGCATCCAGGATGTAGGTGCCTGCGCCGTAGGTATCAAAGGAGGCGATGTCGCGCTTGTTGACGGTCATGGACAGGGTTTCGGATGCGCCCGGCTCAATCATGCCGGTCTTGCCAAAGCCGACCAGAGAAACGGCAGACTTCTCGACGCCGTTTTCCTTGTCGTAGTCGGTATAGGGGCTCTGGACATAGACCTGCACGGTCTTTTTGCCCGCCATGTCGCCGGTGTTGGTGACCTTGACGGTGACGGTGTAGGTGTCATCGGCGGCATTGTAGCTGACGTTCATATCGCTGATAGTAAAGTCGGTGTAGCTCATGCCGTAGCCGAAGGGGTATGCCACGATGTCGCCATAGGCGTAGTCGCCTGCGTTGCCGTTGCCGGTAACGAAGTCCTCGTAGCGGGTTTCGTAGTATTTGTAGCCTACATAGATGCCTTCCTGGTAAATCATGTAGGACTTGGCCTTTGCGGGAACATCGCCGCCCTCAACGTAGCCTTCATAGGTGGTGGGGGTGAAGTTCCACATGGCGGGGGCGCTGAGGTTGTCGTAGCAGTAGGTGTCGACCAGGCTGCCGGAGGGGTTGACCTTGCCGGTCAGGATTTCGGCCACGGCGTTGATGCCGGAGATGCCCACGTCACCGATCCACAGCGCGGCGTCGATGTCGTACTCGTTGTTCTTGAGGAAATCGACCTGCAGGGCGTTGGCGGAGTTGATCAGCACGATGGTCTTTTTGACAGTGCCGTTCTTCTTCATCTCGGCCACGTTCTGCAGCATGGCCTTCTCGTTCTCGTCGAGGGTCAGGTAGTTGACCTCGTCGTAGGAGAGGTCAGCGCCCTCGCCGCCGACGCGGGACAGGGTCACGATGGCGGCATCGCCGTACTGGGCAACGCTGTTCTTGACCTCGTCGGTGTAGACGTCCCAAGGCACCTCAGCGGTGACTTCACTGGCGGTGGCGACGGTACCGGCGGTATTGCGGGAGTAATCCTTGCCGGCGCCGGTGGTGTAGAAGTCCCACAGGGTGGGGTTGACGGTGACACCGACCTTTTCGAGGGCGGTGCGCAGGGTGTCGGCGGTGGAGGCATCGATGTTGCCGGAACCGGTGCCACCGTACACGAGGTTGACGCTGCTGCTGGAGAAGGTGCTGACCTTCGCGTCGGCAGCCAGGGGCAGCGCGTTGTTGTTGTTCATCAGCAGGGCAGCGCCCTCGGCCTCGACCTGCTGGGTCAAAGCCAAACCATAGTTGACCATCTCCTCGGCGGAGTTGAAGTCACCGGTGAAGTACTGGGCGTTGGTGTCCTCGTTCTCCAGCTCCCAGAAGCTGCCGCCAAAGCGGGCAGCCATGGTATTGTCGAACTTTGCGGCCAGTACGGACAAAGGCACGGAAATGACCATAACGATCGCGCAGAGGATCGTCAGGACTTTCCACAGCGTAATGTGCTTACGCTTGGTCTTTTTGTAGGCCTTTTTCAAGGTCTGCTTTCGCATTTTCAGATCATCCATTATGTTTTCTCCTTGTTTTGTTTAAACCAACCGCGGAGTGCGGTGTGTTTCCAAAATTATACCCAGTTTGCGCTGGTGGACTTTTTCTTGCCCAGCTTGTAGGCAGGGTTGGGGGTGCTTACCTTGCGGAAAGCGGCCTCGTCGATGCAATCCCCTGCCACGGCCTGGACCTTGACTTCGCCATCCAGCTTTACGCGGAAGCGGAAGATGTGCTCACCCTCTTGCTCGGCCAGCTTTTCGCCGTTGGCGTAGAGCGTGACCTGCTTCTGGTTGGAGTAGACCTTGACCTCAATCTCGTTCTGGGTGCGGTCGATGAACCGCTTGGAGCAGATATGCACAAACGGTTCATTGCTCCACCAGGCTTTGTAGATGTAGAAGCTGTCCTTGCGGGTCTTGCGGTCGAAGGTAACCAGTCCCTTATGGTTCATGCCCGGTTCACCGCCCTGGTCGCGGGCATCGGCGGCGAAATCGTACATATTCCACACGTGGGTGGACCACAGCCATTTATGGCGGGCGAAACATTCCAGCATGTACTCGTGGTAGATGGCCTGATATTCCTCGGTGTGGTCACCGCGGCGGGGATGCTCACTGTGCAGATTGGGCATACCCTCGGCGCCGTATTCACTGAAGCCCAGCGGGCGGTTGGGGTAGCAGAGGTGGAAGAAATCCATCCACAGATCGTTCAGGAACAGCCCCGGCACATACCAGCCCAGGTACAGGTTCCAGCTGACCAGATCGGTGATGTGGGCCACCGGGTTGAAGGGGCCGCACATGGCGTAGCAGGCCAGCGTGGTCAGGCGGGTCTTGTCCATCTCGTGGCAGAGATCGTTGAGCTGGTGGTGGTTGTCCCGCATGTCGCGGTTATTCTTGGTGGAGATGGTGATCTCGTTGGAGACCCCCCAGCAGACGATGCTGGCGTGGTTGTAGTTCTGGACGATCAGCTCTTTCATCTGGCTGATGGTGTTGGCGCGGCCGTTTGGCATGTGCTCCGAGATGTAAGGGATCTCGGCCCAGACGACCATGCCTACCTCATCGCAGAGGTCATAGAAGTACTGGTCATGCTGGTAGTGGGCCAGGCGGATGGTGTTCGCGCCCAGCTCCTTGATGAGCTGCATGTCCTCGTCGTGCATCTCCCGCGTGATGGCGTTGCCCAGGCCCTTGCGGTCCTGATGGCGGGAGACACCGTGCAGCGGGTACGGGCGGCCATTGAGGAAGAAGCCCTGCTTGGGGTCCACCGAGAAGCTGCGCACGCCGAAGCGCTGGCGGACTTCATCGACAGGCTGGCCGTCCTTCATCAGGCGGACGACGCAGGTGTACAGGTAGGGGTCGCGGATGCCGTCCCACAGGTGGGGATACTCCATCGTCAGGGTGGTGTCGCCGCCTTTGCCTGCCAGCACTTCCCTGCCCTCGGCGTCGAGGATGGAGATGGCGACCTCACCCTCACCGCTGACCCTGGTCTCAACGCGGATGTCAGCGTTGGTGCCCTGCACGGTCGGGGTGATCTGCACACCGGGGCCGCCGAAGTGATCCAGTGCGATGTGATCCTTGCTGACCACCAGCAGGCTGACCGTGCGGTAGATGCCGCCATAGAAGGTGAAGTCGGCTTTCTGGGGGTAGACAAAGTCATTTTTGCTGTTGTCGGCGATGACGGTCAGCTCGTTCTGTTCTTTCAGCAGAGCGGTGATGTCCACCCGGAAGGTGGAGAAGCCACCGTCGTGGTTGGCAATCTCGGTGCCGTTCAGGCTGACCTTGGCGCTGTCGCCCACACCCTCGAACTGCAGCCAGACCTGCTGGGCAGCGGGGTCAAAAGCGGGGGCCGCAAAGCTGGTTTTATAGGTGCAGCTGCCGCGCCAGTAGTCGTTGCCGCCATCCTGGCCGTCGATGTTGTTCCAGGTATGGGGCAGGTCGACCGTGATGGTTTTGCCATCCGGGCCGGTGAACTGCCAGTTTTTCATCAGCGTGGTCGTGCTTCGCATAGCGTCCCTCCGTAGTGTGTTTTCGTCTGCTATGTATTGTACAGAAGAACGCAGTTTTCTGCAATGGGTTTGCGAAAAGTGGTACTTTTAGTGGGATAATCGGTTTTTTATGACAAAAAATTAACCCCTGATTTTGTGCAACTTGTACAAAATCAGGGGTAGTTCTTGTATTTCGAGTATTTTAAGATTTGGGCGGCGGCAATACGATCTTGACCGCGCTTAGTACATTCTGGTTCTCGGTGGTCATAGTGCCATTGTATTTCTGCACGATGCGGCGCATGACTTTCAGCTCGTAGTTATGCTGGCGGGCGGCCCTGGCAGGGGCCTCCGTTACGACGGGTGAGATGATGTTGATGACCGTGAAGCCCTGCCTCTTACAGACCAGCAGGTCGATCATCCGGCGCGGCTCGTCCATCTGGCGGGCGGCGGCATCAATGGCCTGATCCAGCGCATTGGAAAAGAGGGCGTACAGGTCGCCCGGCTCCACAAAGGCCACAGCACTGCCGTCGGCCACGCAGTTCAGCGTGATGTGCCGGGCCTCGCAGTGCATGCTCTTTTCGGTCAGCACCACGTCCAGCACCTCGTTGCCGGTGTCGGCGTTGGCATCGTAGCGCTGCACGGCGCGCTCAGCCTCATTCAGGTCCTTTTCCTGGGCCGCATCGGGGTTCAGGCGGCGCAGGTCAGCGATCTGTACCTTTAACTCATGGCATTTTCGGTTGATGATCTGCACGTTCTGCCGTGCGATCTGGTACTGCTGGCGCTGGCGCTCATACAGCAGGTTCAGGGTGTCCATTTCCTTCTGCATTGCCGATTTTTTGAAGAGCTCGGTCTGCAGATAAAGCAGCGTCAGGCAGTAGAGCTGGGTCAAAAATGCGGGCGCAACCAGTACCAGGCCCACGCCCGTATTTTGCAGTGTGGACATCAGCGCGAAAAACTGGAAAACGAACATGCCGCCCAGCAGACCTGCGCTGAGCAACTGCCGCGGGCCGATACGGTAGAGGCCTTCATCAGGCATCAGCCGCGCAGCGGTATACCGCACAAGAATACAGACGGCAAGGGTAAAACCGATTTGCCCCAGCATCATGGGGATAGTGGCCAGGGCAGGCTGCTGCAGGCCGGCTTTGGCCGCGCCCCAAATCAGCAAACGCCACAATTCATAGATAGATTCCGACGTAAGCACGATCCAAACGCTGCAGTAAGCGCTGGCAGCGGCGTCCAGCGGGGTACACAATTTTGTAGAAATGCTCACCCACAAAAAGAACCCGCCATAAATCACCAGCAGCATCGGGGCCGAGGTGCGCCCGCTGTTGGCCCAGGTAATGACCTGCGCAAAGGGTACCGTGGCCACAAAATCCAAAAGAAACCGCAGGCGGTAGTTTTCCCGTCGTTTCAGCGGCAGCCAATAGGCCATCTGGGCCAGCCAGATACAAAGGGCACTGGTCAGCAGCGTTACCAGCGGGGCCACTACAGCGCACCCCCGACGTAAGCCGCCACGGCGGCCAAAAAGGCCACCCGCTGACGGCGGCTGATTTCCAGCTGTTCCTGCCCGATCTGCACGAAATCATTCTGCACGCCGGTCACATGGCGCAGGTTGACCAGATAGCACTGGTTGCAGCGGGCAAAGTGGTAGGGGGCCAGCTCTTTCTCGGCCTTTTGCAGGCTGCCCCGCACCGACCAGGTATCGGCAGCGGTGTGGTAGTGCAGCAAACGGTCGCGGGTCTCCAGGTACAAAATATCATCGGTATTCAGCAGCTGCACACCGCCGCCCACCTGCAGGGCAATTTGCCCGCCACGGCGGCGCTGGATGCGCTGGAGCGCCCGCTCCAGCTTGGTGCTGAACTGGTAGTAGCTGACGGGCTTAAGCACGAAGTCCAGGGCATCCACCTCGTACCCGCGGATGGCGTACTGGGCCATGTTGGTGACGAACACCAGCACCACATTCGGATCCACCTGACGGATGCGTTCGGCGGTAGGCATGCCGCCCAGGGTGGGCATCTCGATGTCCAGGAAGATAATGTCAAAGCCGGGGCGGTAGGGGTCCACGATCTCGGCCCCATCGGCAAAAGCGGTCACGTCCAGCTGGCGGCCGCTTTCCCGGGCATACTGGGCAATAAATCCGCAAAGCTGCTCCCGCATGGCGTCGTTGTCTTCCACTACGGCGATTTTAGCCATTTTGTATGCCCCCTTCCAGGTAAACGTATATAACAATATTATGGCAAATATGCCGGCAAAAAGCAACACTTTTGCTGCAAAAAATCCGCCTGCCGAAACAGACGGAATTCTCTAAATTTAATGCGGTGCGCCGCCGCCCAATTGCGGGATGGGGCAGTGGCGGATGTACCACGCGAAGAGCAGCGAGGAGATGCTCCAGGTCAGCGGGTAGGCCCAGAATACCACGCCGATGGCATGGATAAAATGCAGCGTGATTGTAATGTAGGTGATGCGCAGCACGCACCAGACCGCCAGCATGACCATCATGGGCACCACCGGGCGTCCCAGGCCGCGCAGGATGCCTGCACAGCAATGGCTGAACGCCAGCAGGCAGTAGAACAGCGCCGCCGTGTGGGCCTGCTGGACGCCGAAAGCGATAACGTCCGGCTCGCTGCTGAAGGCTCCGATGAGCCAGGGGGACGCCAGATAGATGCAGACGCCCACGACCTCGGCCATGGCGATGGAGCAGAGGATGCCGAATTTCATGCCCTTGCGCACGCGGTCCGGCTGACCCGCGCCTACGTTCTGGCTAACGAACGTTGCCAGCGCCATGGCAAAGCAGGTCACCGGCAGGAAGGCAAAGCCCTCCACCTTACTATAAGCGCCGCAGCCCGCCATGGCGTTGGCACCAAAGGAGTTGATGTTAGACTGCACAATGACATTGGCCAGCGAGATGACCGAGTTCTGGATGCCGGAGGGCAGGCCCTGCACAATGACAGCCTTGAGGGACGGCCCATCAAAGCAGACTTCCCGCGGGCGGACGGCCCATTCTTCTTTGGAGCGTATCAGCTTGGAGAACGCCAGCACGGCGCTGACCGTCTGGGAGGCAATAGTGGCAAATGCCGCTGCGCCAACACCCATACGGAAACCGCCGATCAAAACAAGGTCCAGCACGATATTGATGATGGAGGCCGCGATCAGATATTGCATGGGGCTGCGGCTGTCGCCCACGGACTGCAAAATACTCGCACCTACGTTGTACATGACCACAGCAATGCTGCCCATAAAGTACATGCGGAAGTAGGCGATGGAGTTGACCAGTACGTTGTCCGGCGTGCCCATCCAACGCAAGATCTGCGGAGTAAGCAGCACACCCACCACCGTAAGCACCGCACCGGCGGCCAGGCCCAGGGCTACCGTAGTGTGGATGGTGCGGCGCATGCGCTGCCAATCCTTGGCACCAAAGTAGCGGGCCACCACAACGCCTGCGCCCAGCGACACGCCGTTGACAAAGCCGGTCAAGAGAAAGATCAGACTGCCGGAGGAGCCGACAGCGGCCAGGGCCTCGCCGCCCAGGAAGTTGCCGACGATGAGGGAGTCGGCTGCATTGTACAGCTGTTGGAAAAGGTTGCTGATAAAAATAGGCAGCGCAAACAGCAGCATGCCTTTTGCTACACTGCCCTCGGTCAGGGTCGTTTTCTTTTGGGGTTCCATTCTGTGTTTCCTACACTCCTTCTGTTCGCCATCGGGCAACATAAATGTATTGTAACACTTCCGTACGAGGTATGGCAAGTTTTTGGATACATATTTTATACAAGATGGCAAAAGGCCCCGCCATGCCTTGCGGCGCAGCGGGGTCTTGACCTTGGTGGGGCAGACAGTGTTGACGACGATGCCGGTGCCTTTCAGCTCCTGGGCCAGGGTCTTGGTCAGGCCGCGGACGCCCCACTTGGCCATGCAGTAGGTGGTCAGCTTGGGGGTGCCGTACATGTCGGAGGTAGAGGAAATGTTGATGATGCAGGCTTTGGCAGAACAGTTGGCCGCATAAGGTCTGCTCTTTACAGTTTGCCCCGGCTGCGCTATACTGTGGATAACACCTATACAGAACAGGAGCAGGCCATTATGGAAAACGAAAAGATCATCCTTGATATTGTAGTGGATGTGCAGAAAGATTTTATCACCGGTGCGCTGGTCAATGCCGAGGCTCAGGCCAATGTGGCCCATCTGGCTGAGGTCGCCCGCGCCCACGCCCAGGCCGGACACTGGATGTTCTTTACCAAGGACACCCACCCCGAGGAATACCTGGACACCCGCGAGGGCCGCTGCCTGCCGGTGGAGCACTGCATTGAGGGCACCGACGGCTGGAACTTTGCCCCCGAGCTGGAGGATGCCATGGACGATACCGAGCCTGAAGTCTCCCACATCGTGTGCAAAAAGACCTTTGGTGCCTACATGCTGCCCAGCGATATTCTGGACGAACTGATGGCCCATAACAAGGCTGTGGATGACATCGAAAAGATCATCGTCTACGGCTACTGCACCGACATCTGCGTCATCAGCAACGCCATGGTGCTGCGCGCTGCGTTCCCGGAAGTTGAGATTGAGATCCGATCCGATTGCTGCGCTGGCGTTACGCCCCAGTCCCACCAGACGGCGCTGGATGCCCTGCGCGCCTGCCAGTTTACCATTGTATAATAAGGGGCTGCCCGTCTTAAAATAACAAAACACCTCGGAGCTGCGGCTTTGAACAGCGCCCCATTTGTTAGACAGTATGATATACTATCTAACAACTGGGGTGTTTTGCTATGCCAAAAGGAGTACCAAACAAACGATATACGCATCGTCTTGTAAATTCGATGTAAAGTTGCGTATTATTTGTAAAATCTTGCGGTTTCCTGACTTTTCAACAGATTTTGCCATCATTTTGTAAGACATTTGTACCGGGTTTCTATTACACTGTGTATGTGTACAGACAGGAATCACAAGGAGCACAGCAGATGAACTTTACCCAATGGAAAAATTTCGGGTATCCGGGGCAGGAACTTGCCCCCTTTGAGCCGGTGCTGGCCCGGGACAACCTGGTCACGCTGACCAACTATGGCAGGCTGTGCAGTATCCTGTTTGTCATCACCCCGGTGTGCCATTGTCTGTTCGGGTTCTTTCAGCCATTGCGCACAGTACCGCTGCTGTTGGCGGCGGGTGCGGCGTTTTTCCTGCGGTGGGCCGCTCAGCGCTGCCTGAACGATCCCGACCATCTGGTGCCCCGCGCCCGGCTGCTGACCAGCCTGTTCACCCTGCTGATCTTTCTGCTGGGCGTTTACTACGACCTCATCCGCCACCCGACCGAGATCAACGTTCTCATCTGCCTGGTGATGCTGATCCAATTGCTGCTGTTTGATGCCCGGCCGGGGCATAACCTGACGGTGTCCCTCTCCGGGCTGGCGGTGGTGGTGTTGTGGGAGTGCTACGTGCCGGACCCCCACCGGCTGATCAACATCATGTACTGCTTTTTAGCCTCTCTCATTGGGCTGTACCTGGCCTGGCACAAGACCCACAACATGTTTGGCATGCTGCTGTATGCCCAGCGGGAGAAAGCTGCCATGGAAAAAGAAACTTCCACCCAGGCGGCAGTCAGCCAGTTCCAGCCGCATTTTATCAGCAATATGCTGTCCACCATTCAAATTTTATGCGATGATGCCCCTGCCAAGGCCAAGGACTCCCTGGGCCTGTTTGCGGATTACATGCGGGTCAGCACCGATGCCTTCAACTATAACGGGCTGGTCTCTTTCCCGCGGGAGTTAGCCCACGCGCGCAACTACGCCGCGCTGGAGCAGCTGCGCTTTGGCAACAAGCTGCAAGTTGTATATGATATTGAATCCGAGGATTTCCTGCTGCCAGCGCTGACCCTGCAGCCGCTGGTAGAAAACGCCATCACCCACGGCATTGGCAACAAGCGGGGCGGCGGCACCGTGACCATTGCCACCCGCGAGGAGCCTGACAACTGGCTAATCACCGTGCAGGACGACGGCTGCGGCACCGATAACATTGCCGCCGACGGCCTGCCGCCCCAGCAGGAGGGCGGGTTCATCGGCCTGGCAAACGTGCGCCAGCGGGTAGAATCCATCGCAAGGGGACGGCTGCATTTTAGCAGCATTAAAAATAAGGGCGCCACGGTAACGGTCGTGCTGCCCAAGGAAAGGTGAAGAGAAGTATGACGATCCTGGCAATTGACGATGAGCCAGTTATGCTGGTGCACCTGGAAACCGAGCTGCGGAAGGTCTTTCCCAAAGCAGACATCGTGACCTTTGACGAGTGTGACGAAGTGCTGGCCTTTCTGGAAACACCCCAGAGCCGCAGTCTGCACTATGCGTTTATGGACATCAAGCTGCGGGGCATGCTGGGCATCGAGCTGGCCAAACGCATCAAGGACCAATGCCCGCAGACGCGTATTTTGTTCTGCACCTCCTACTCCTACTACGCGCTGGAAGCCTACCAGCTGCACGCCCTTGGCTACCTGATGAAGCCCGTCGACGCCGATAAGCTGCGGGAGGCGGTCTCCCAAATTGAAGCGCAGCTGGGTACCTTCCCGGAGGACGGCACAGAGATCCCCGGCAAACTGGTGGTGCATACCTTTGGCAATTTTGAGGTGCTGTACAACGGCACACCGCTGGTGTTTGAGCGGGAAAAGGCCAAGGAGCTGCTGGCGCTGCTCATCGACCGGCAGGGGCTTTCGATGACCAACGGCGAGATTGAGGCCTTTTTGTGGGAGGAGCTGCACTCGCCCCAATATTTGCAAACGCTGTTCTACTCGCTGCGCAAGACGCTGCGCGGCATCGGGTTTGAGGATCTGCTCATCCGCACACGTAACCACACCAGTATTGATGTGAGCAAGCTGCACTGCGATCTGTACGAGTTTTTGAAAGGCAGCGCCGACGCCGTAAACAGCTACGCCGGAGAGTACATGAACAATTACAGCTGGGCCGAGCTGACCAACGCCCGGCTGTACAACGGCACTTTTTCAGATTTTGTGCTGGCGGCGCAGGCACGGTCAAGACGGTAAAATGGCAAAAAGGCTTCCCTTTGAGCACCCTCCATAAAGAAGATGCCCCAAGGCGGCTTTTGCAACTCAATTTAACAATTATTCGAAACGGTGTATCCCTATTGGTTACGCCGTTTCTGTTTTCTTGCGCTCCGCGAGAGATTTCTGGAACACTTCTTCCATTTCTTCTGGTGTCAGTTCGTCGAGAATCCCGACGGCGCTGTAATAAGTGTCTACAGCAGAATATACGCAGTAATTTGGTGGTGGCAACCGAACTTTTTCGTTATAATTTGCAGCGTAATCAAGACAAAGGAGCATCGAACAATGGATATGATTTCACTGCACGACATTCAAAAGAGCTACGGTTCTCATCAGGTTCTCAAGAATGTCGATCTGACCATCCGGCAGGGAGAGATTTACGGACTGATTGGAAAAAACGGCGCGGGCAAGACCACGATTTTCAAGATCATTCTCGGTCTGACCGATTTTGAGAACGGCCGGCTTTCCATCGCAGGGAAATGGCCCGGCTGCCCATAAGGTGTCAGCCTCAGCCAGGGTGCAGCCGCCGTCAGTGCGTAACCCTGCTTTTCCAAGGCAAAGGTCAGTCAGCTGACAAGACCGATATCATCTTTCAACCGGAAAAGTTTTGTCACCGCGGTTCTCTTTTCGGTATAATTTAGGGGTGTAGTTTTGCTTTATTATAGGCGTTGGGCAAGCCGTTGGCAAAGCATAAAAAAAGCATCGCCTTGGATAAGACGATGCTTGATGATTTATTTTTGCGGCTGGTTATGACAGCCTAACATGTTTATTATAGCACCTTTTACATGCACTTATCAATCCTTAACATGCACAAATAATTCATTGCAGGATTGTCTGCTCTGCGAATAGACGAATTTCTAAGCGTGTGCTATAGTATAGTCACAGAAAGAAAACAGCCGGAGATAAGGAGATAAGAACTCCAAGCGAAGCCACTTTCTTAACACTTCCCAATAAAAGACCGATCGTGAACAGACCGACATCTTAAAGCAGATCTCCCGAAGCGGAAACGTGAAGAAGGAGCACTTTAAGGACTCCGATCCAGCAGCACGAGGGCAGCGGGAAGAACAAGGAAGAAATTGTAAAGGCCGCCGGCAGGATTTCGGATGAAAGGAGGCTCTGGACCCGATGGCAAACTTTAAAGATCCCATTCATCACCGGCGGGCCTGGGCCTGCTGAAACGAAGAGAACCACATTGAAAGCCGCAGGTCGTAACCTGTAAAAGATTGAAAAATTCAGATGGTTGGTTCATAAATCAGATTCAGCAAGCCCAGGGGCCGTCAAGACAGACCCTGGCGTGTAATATAGATTAAGATGAAAGAAGGTCGGTAGCGATGACCGTCACCACTCCGCCGAACAGGAAGAACCTGAATTTCATCTGATCCACAAGGAGACACTCCAATGTACTAGAGTTAAGAGGCGCAGTCCTCAGCATCAGACCCCGATACCCCAGGAACGATCTTAAGAGCCGAACCGATTTTACCACGTTCCACAAATGCTTTTCAGCAAATAACGAACCAGAGGGTAAGACCAATGAACAGGTAAATTGAGATCCTGAAAGGGTTAAACAAAATCGCAAAGTTAGGATGATCCTTATGAAAACAAGGGTACAGTCCGAAAAATAACGAGTAAGGGTTATGAGGCTATGACTCCGAAGAAGTAAGACCGCCGGGGCGAACAGAAATGTTCGCCCCGGCTTTTGGTTTGTGATTCTATTTTGGTTTGCAAAGATGTAGGTCAGCACTTATTGTTTTACAGCATACACCGCATAACCCGTGTCGCCTCTACGAAGTCGTGGGATTCGTACAGGGCGATGGCGGGGGCGTTCTGGGACAGGACGCTTAACTCCAGGTATTCCAGCCGGCGGTCCCGCGCCCAGCGCTTGGCGGCGCCCAACAAGGTACTGCCAATGCCCTGCTGGCGGTGGGCTTCGTCTACCACCAGGTCCGCCAGGCAGGCGTAGCGGTGGGGCAGCACACAGCTGAACTCCGGCGTCCAACCCGCATAATTCACCAGCGCAAAACCGACCACCGCGCCGTCCTCCTCGGCCAGCAGATAGTCGGCATCCGCGGCCTTGACGGCCTGGCGGACAAATTCATCCTCCCGCGGGGCAACGCAGAAAAACTCCGGCTGCAGGTCGACCAACGCCTGATCCAGCTGGCGGTACAGTGCTACGACGGCCGGGATGTCCCCTTCCCCGGCCGGGCGGATCGTAATCTTGGGCATGCTTATTCCCCCAATCCTATATAAGGCACCACCGCACAATTCCCGCCTAACGGCTCAAGCACCGCTCCGGCGGCTGCGGCACGGCATCTGCGTTGCCAAAATGCTCGATAAGACATCCAGTATTATCTGCGCTTTTGGCTTAGCAGTTGCCGCACCTCGCTCGCCGTATCGGCACTTAGAATTATGCGGTATTGCCTTAACGCTAAAACAAAACGGCGGACGCACTTGTCCGCCGCTTTCTCATTTGATTTCCTGGATGGTGTAGTTGAAGCCGTACTCTTCCTGCAGCTTCTTCACGGCAGGCTCGCAGTCCTCGATGAAGGTGGCGGAGTAGACGCTCTGGCCGTTGTGGGCCTTCTTGTACTCTTCCACGATCTCGTTCAGCTTTGCCCAGCCCTCGTCAGCCTTGGCCTGGTCCATGCTCTGGGGGAAATCGATGATGAATTCGCGGTGTTTGGGGATACGTGCTTTCATAATGATACACTCCTGTGATTTTTATCAAAAATATACGTTTTGTATATTCAGGCAGATTTACAGCCCGAAACAGCGCCGGGCATTTTCGGCGGTCTGGTCCAGCACGGCCTGGGCGTCCATGTCCCAGATCGTGCCGATGTAGGCGGCCACATGGGCGATGTTGCGGCTGTCGTTGCGGGTGCCGCGCACCGGCTCCGGCGCCATGTAGGGGCAGTCTGTCTCCAGCAAGGCGCGGTCATGGGGGATGGCGGCCAGCACTTTGGCGGCACGTTTGGCGCCTTTGTAGGTCACGGCACCGCCAAAGCCCAGATACATGCCCTGCTCCACCAGCCAGGCAGCGTCATCGGCGCTGCCGCTGTAGCAGTGCAGGGCACCGCGGGGCTTATATTTGCGCAGCAGATCGTACATTTCGGCATGGGCTTCCCGGTCGTGGACCGACACGGGCAGGTCCAGCTCCCTGGCCAGCTGCAGCTGGGCCTCAAACAGGGCGTACTGCTCCTCGCGGGGCACGGGCCAGTGGTGGTCGAGGCCGATCTCCCCTACCGCGACAACGGCGGGGTCCTCATACAGCGGACGCATGGCAGCAAGCTCGGCGCGCCAATCACCGTGGTAGACGGCCACGGTGGCGGCGTCCTCCTCGATGAGGCTTTCCGGGTGGATGCCCAGCGCGGCGTGGAAGTAAGGCGCGGTGTGCGCCAGCTCCAGCACCTTTTGGGCGTCGCCGGAGTGGGTGGCACATTCCAGCACGCCCACCACGCCGCCCCGGGACAGCGCGGCCAGCAGGTCGGCACGGTCGCCGTCAAACTGGCGGCTGGCATAATGGGCATGGGTGTCAAAAATATTCGTCATGGTTCAGCTTTCCTTTGGCTGCGGGGCGCGGTTGACTAGGAAGATGCCCACACAGACCAGCACCAGCGCCGCGATGTACTGCCACTCAAACAGCGGCTCGCCGTTGAGCAGGGCCGAGAGCAGCACGTTCATGATTGGGATAATAAGCCCGAAGATGGCGATGCGGGAAATGGGGTTGTTCTTCATCAGCAAGGCCCACAGCACATAGCCAGCACCGGAAATGAACGCCAGCACGAGCAATACCGGGATAGCCCAGCCCTGCTGCGGGTGCAGGCTGCCACCCATGGCAAAGCCGATGACGGCCAGCGCGAACCCTCCGCAGCCCAGGTTGAGGACACTGACGGTGAAGCTGTCGGTCTTTTTGGCGGCGGCTTTATTCCACGGCCCGGCCAACGAGAAGATGGCCGAAGCCAGCAGCATGTACAAAATGCCTTTGGCACTGCCGCTGCCGTAGTTGCCTAAGGTGGCAAACAGGACGCCGCCAAAACCCAGCACGCAGCCCAATGCCTTGCGCGGGGTCATGCGGTCGACATTGCCGTACAGGAAATGGGCCACGATAACGCCCATAAAGCTTTGGGTGCTGTTGATGATGCCGCCCATGGCACCGGTAAGCAGCGCGGCCGCCGAATAGTAAAAGAAATACTGTGCGGCGGTCTGCCACAGACCCAACCCGCAGCAGACGGCCAGTTGTTTGCCGCGGGGCATGGGAAGCGGGCGGCGGTTAAGCGCCAGCCCGGCCAGCCAGACCAGCGCCGCGCCCATCATAAAGCGGACGCCTGCAAAACAGAGGATGGTCGCTGTATCGGAGGAATCGATGGCGAACATCCGATACCCCATCTTGATAAACGGCAGTGCCGACCCCCACAGAATGTTGCAGAGGATGGCCATAGCTACAGCAGCTGCCGGATTGGAGAAGAATTTATCCAGCTTTGACTTCTGGTTATCCAAATTTTATTCTCCCAAAATTGCATGACTATGCGATTTTAATTAAAAGTTCTTTCAGTTCCTTTCTTTCAAGAAAGGAACTGAAAGCCTTAATGGATGCGTGCACCGGCGGGGGTGCTGTCCGGGAAGAAGGCGATGGAGCAGCCGCCGTCGACATCAGTATCAGCAGCAAAGATCATGCCCTCGCTGACATACTTACCCTTCATCATCGGGCGGGGTGCCAGGTTGGCCACGATGCCGATCTTTTTGCCGATCAGATCCTCGGGTGCGAACCACTTGGCGATGCCGGACAGGATGCAGCGTTCGCGCTCGCCGTCAAAAACGGTCAGGTGCAGCAGCTTCTTGCTCTCCTTCATGCGCTCGCAGGCACGAACCTCGGCCACGCGCAGCTCTACCTTGCAGAAATCATCAAAGCTGATCTCTTCCTCATGGTCGCCGATCAGCTCAGCGCTGGCAGCAGCGGCTTCGGCTTTAGGCTCCTCTGCGGGGGCGTTGGCAGCCTGGGCAGCGGCTTTCTGGGCAGCCTCCAGGGCATCCAGTTCGGCCAGCTCCTTGGCGGTGTCGATGCGGGGGAAGATATTCTCGCCCTTGTGCAGGGTGGCATTGGCAGGCATAGAACCCACGGCAGCGGCGCTGTCCCAGGTCTTCAGGCTGTCATCCACGCCCAGCTGGGCAAAGATCTTTTCGCAGGTGGCGGGCATAAACGGCTGCAGCAGCACGGTGCAGATGCGCAGGGTCTCGGCCAGGTTATACAGCACACGGGCCAGGCGGGGCTTGGTGTCCTCGCTCTTGGCCAGCACCCAGGGGGCGGTAGCGTCGATGTACTTGTTGGCGTTGTCGATGACCTCAAACACGTCGGCCAAAGCGTTCTGGAAAGCATAAGCCTCCATGTCGGCCTCGTAGCGGGCGCGCAGACCGCTTACTTTTTCCAGCAGGGCGGCATCCTCGGCCCCTTCGTCCTGCTCGATGGGCAGGCAGCCGCCAAAGTACTTGTCCGCCATGGCGGTGGTACGGGACAGCAGATTGCCCAGGTCATTGGCCAGGTCCATATTGATACGGTTGATCAGCAGCTCGTTGGAGAAGTTGCCGTCGGAGCCAAACGGGAAATCACGCAGCAGGAAGTAACGCAGGGCGTCGGCGCTGTAACGCTCGGCCAGCAGGTAGGGGTCCACCACATTGCCCTTGGACTTGGACATCTTGCCGCCGTCCAGCAGCAGCCAGCCGTGGCCGTAAACGTGCTTGGGCAGGGGCATATCCATGCTCATCAGCATGGCAGGCCAGATGATAGAATGGAACCGCACGATCTCCTTGCCGATAAAATGCACGTCAGCAGGCCAGAAAGTCTCGTAGTCGCTGTCGGGGTACTTATCGTTCATGAAGCCGAGGGCGGTGGTGTAGTTGAACAGGGCGTCGATCCAGACGTAGACGACATGCTTGGGGTCGAAGTCGACGGGGATGCCCCACTTGAAACTAGTACGGGAGACACAGAGGTCCTCCAGGCCCGGATCGATGAAGTTGTGCACCATCTCGTTGACGCGGGAACGGGGCAGCAGGAAGTCGGTGTTGACCAGCAGGTCGCGCACGCGGTCGGCGTACTTGGACAGGCGGAAGAAGTAAGCCTCTTCCTCAGCATCGACGACAGGACGGCCGCAGTCCGGGCAGCAGCCGTTGACCAGCTGACTCTCGGTCCAGAAGCTCTCACAGGGGGTGCAGTACTTGCCCTTGTAGGTGCCCTTGTAGATGTCGCCCTTCTCGTACATCTTTTTAAAGATCTTCTGGATGGCGGCAACGTGATAATCGTCGGTGGTACGGATAAAGCGGTCGTAGCTGATGTTCATCAGTTTCCACAGGTCCTTGACGCCCTTGGGGCCTTCGACGATGTTGTCGACGAACTGCTGCGGGGTGACACCAGCCTCTTTGGCCTTCAGCTCGATCTTCTGGCCGTGCTCGTCGGTGCCGGTCAGGAACTTGACGTTGTAGCCCTGCAGGCGCTTGTAGCGAGCCATGGCGTCGGTGGCCACGGTGCAATAGGTATGGCCGATGTGCAGCTTATCGCTGGGGTAATAGATCGGCGTTGTGATGTAGAATTTTTTCTGATCCATGATTCTCTCCTTATAACAAACCGCGTAGGTGTTTTCACTTTGCAGGTGTGTTTACTTTTAAAACCCGATGGGTGTTACGCCGCAGGCTTCCAGCGCGTGGCGGCAAAGCACCTCGGTGCTGTCGATGAAGAATTTTCCCAGGTGCTCGTCCCGTTTGACGAGGCTCAACTCAGTGCAGCCCAGTACGGCCATATCGCAGCCCTGCTTTTTCAGGTCGTGCACAGCACCGCCGAACTTGGCCATGTCGGCGCGGCGGCCCTGCTTGATGTCGTCGTAGATGACCGACATGATGTCGTCCTGGTGGTCGCCGGCGGGGACGGCCCACTCGATGCCTGCATCGCGGCAGGCGATCTGGTAGGTCTCGGCCTGCAGGGTGCCGTCGGTAGCCAGGATGCCCAGCTTAGTGCAGCCTGCAGCCTTGGCGTCGGCCACGGTCAGGCGGGGCATGTTCAGCACCGGCACGGGCAGTGCCTCGGCCAGGCGGTCGTAGAAATAGTGGGCGGTGTTGCAGGGGATAGCAATGACCGTGGCGCCGTAGTGTACCAGGCTGAAACCGTCCTGCTCCATGACGGCGAAGGGATCGTCCTTGCTTTCGCCCATGATGAACGCCGTGCGGTCCGGCGTGGACGCGCGGGAGGAAATGACGATGTCAATATGATCCTGGTCACAGGATGCGGGGGTGTGGTCGATCAGCATCTGGTACAGGTAGCAGCTGGCGGCAGGCCCCAGCCCACCCAGGATGCCCAGAACTTCTTTATGGGGGTTTTGCGGCAGTTTTTTCTCCGTCGTGGCGCACCCCTCCTTATAACAGTATTCTTATTTATTATAAAGCGTAGCGGGGAAATATGCAAGATGCTAATATGAAAAAGGCTCCCTCCCAGAGGGGGCCGAATAATAAAAAAGCAGCCCACCGGCAAGCGGCAGGCTGCGGAAATTATTTTGCGTACTCGGTAGCGCGGCTTTCGCGGATGACGCTGACCTTGATCTGGCCGGGGTAATCCAACTCGTTCTCGATCTTTTTGGCGACATTGCGCGCCAGCAGGATGACCTGATCGTCGCTGACCTTGTCCGGCTGGACCAGGATACGGACCTCGCGGCCAGCCTGGACAGCGTAGGAGCTTTCGACGCCCTCGAAGCCGTTGCAGAGGGCTTCCAGCGTTTCCAGACGCTTGATGTAGCTCTCCATGTTCTCGCGGCGGGCACCGGGGCGGGCAGCGGAGATGGCATCGGCAGCCATGATGATGAAGGCCAGGGTGGTCTTGGGCTCCACGTCACCGTGGTGGGCCTCGATGGCGTGGATGACCTGCGGGTTCTCGCGGTACTTCTTGCAGATGTCGACGCCGATCTGCACGTGGCTGCCCTCGATCTCGTGGTCAAGGGCCTTGCCGATGTCATGCAGCAGGCCGGCGCGGCGGGCCAGCTGAACGTTGATGCCCAGTTCGCCAGCCATCAGGCCGGCCAGCCAGGCAACTTCCAGCGAGTGGCTCAGCACGTTCTGGCCGTAACTGGTGCGGTACTTCAGGCGGCCGATGAGCTTGACCAGGTCGGGGTGCAGGCTGTGGATACCCAGATCCATGACAGCCTTGTCGCCCTCGCGCTTCATCTGGATCTCCAGCTCGCGGCGGCACTTGTCGACGGTCTCCTCGATGCGGGCCGGGTGGATACGGCCATCGGCGATCAGGCGCTCGAGGGCCATGCGGGCGACCTCGCGGCGGGTCTGGTCAAAGCTGGACAGGGTGATGGCTTCCGGCGTATCATCGATGATGAGGTCGCAGCCGGTGGCAGTCTCGAGGGCGCGGATGTTGCGGCCCTCACGGCCGATGATGCGGCCCTTCATCTCGTCGCTGGGCAGCGGCACCACGCTGACGGTGGCTTCGCTGGTGGCATCGGCGGCGCAGCGGGCGATGGCCTGGCCGACCAGCTCACGGGCGATGTTGTCGCACTCGTCCTTCATGTTGGCCTGGTAGGCGCTGATCTTCATGGCCTTTTCGTGGGTCAGCTCGTCGTCCACCTGCTTCAGCAGCACGGCGCGGGCATCCTCCTGGCTCATGGCGGCGATGGTCTCCAGCTTTTCGGTCTGACGCATTTTCAGCTGTTCCAGCTCGTCCAGGCGGGCTTCCACGGTCTCGGTGCGGCGCTTGAGGTCTTCCTCTTTGCGCTCCATGGCGGCGGAGCGCTTGTCCAGCGCCTCCTCCTTCTGATCCATGCGGCGCTCCTGGCGGGTGATCTCGGCGCGGCGGTCCTTGATCTCCTTGTCAGCTTCGCTCTTGAGTTTGAAGGCTTCGTCTTTGGCTTCTACGATGGTTTCCTTGCGCTTGGCTTCAGCCGTCTTGATGGCATCGTTTACGATGCGCTTGGCTTCGTCTTCCGCCGAGCCGATCTTGGCTTCGGCCGTGCGCTTGCGGTTTTCGCCGCCCAGGTAAAAACCGAGCGCCCCGCAAACAGCAGCAGCAACAAGGACCAGCAGCACAGTGATAATTGGGCTCATGGTCAGTTCACTCCTTAATTTTGGAAAAATGCAAATTCAGGAGGGCGCAGCACAGCGGGACGCTTTTTCAATATACGGTTTGTTTGTTTTTTATGGCAAAAGCAACACAGCGCGGCAAATGCGGGCAAAAAAGCGCGCACTTATGCCACAAGGCGGCAATATAAAACGTAACTAAGCCAAAAACAGGCGGATACTGTATCGTAAAAAAGCGGTGTTCCCGGTGGGCGACACCCTATGGACGCAACCGCACAGGCAGTGGTTAAGGTGCGGCGCTTTTCCTTTTATTCCTGTTTACAATTTTATCGTTATTTAAGGCAATTGTCAAGAAGTATTGCATCGAAATAAGAGGGCATAAAAAGGCCCCCCTGGGAGGGAGCCGGAGCCCTCTCCCAGAGGGGCCTTTAAAATCTTACGCCGTCACATCCTCGAACTGGGAATTATACAGATCCGCGTAGAAGCCGCCCTGGTCGATCAGCTCATCGTGGGTGCCCTGCTCCACAATGTCGCCATCCCGCATAACCAAAATCTTGTCGGCATCACGGATGGTGGACAGGCGGTGGGCAATGACGAAGCTGGTGCGGCCCTTCATCAGGCGGTCCATGGCGGACTGGATGCGCTGCTCGGTGCGGGTATCCACACTGGACGTTGCTTCATCCAGAATCAGGATGCGGTTATCCGCCAGGATGGCGCGGGCGATGGTCAACAGCTGTTTCTGGCCCTGGCTGACGTTGGAGGCGTCCTCGTTCAGCTCCATCTGATAGCCGCCGGGCAGCGTGCGGATGAAGTGGTCGGCATTGGCAGCCTTGGCGGCAGCGATGACTTCCTCATCGGTGGCATCCAGGCGGCCGTAGCGGATGTTCTCCATAATAGTGCCCTTGAACAGCCAGGTATCCTGCAATACCATGCCGAAGCCTTCCCGCAGGGCACTGCGGTCAAAGTCCCGCACATTGCGGCCGTTTAAGGTGATAGCACCGGCGTCCACATCGTAAAAACGCATCAGCAGCTTGACCATGGTGGTCTTGCCTGCGCCGGTGGGACCGACGATGGCCACCTTCTGGCCGGGCCGGACCTTGCAGCTGAAATCGTGGATGACGGTCTTTTCCGGCGTGTAGCCAAAGCGGACGTGGTCGAAGGTGACCTGGCCGTCGATGGCGGCCGGGTCGGCACGGCAGGCCGGATCAGCCAGCTGGTCCTCCTCTTCCTCGCCCAAAAATTCAAACACACGTTCCGACGCGGCGGCCATGCTTTGCAGCATGTTGGATACCTGCGCCAACTGCTGGATGGGCTGGGTGAAGTTTTTGACGTACTGGATGAACGCCTGGATGTCACCGATAGTGATAGCACCGGCGGCAGCAAAAATACTGCCCGCCACAGCTACGGCCACGTACCCCAGGTTGCCCACAAAGTTCATGATGGGCTGCATCAGGCCGGAGAGGAACTGGCTTTTCCACGCGGATTCGTACAATTTATCGTTGGCGGCATTGAAATCTGCCAGCACGGCGTTCTCACGATTGAAAGCCTTGATGACGTTGTGGCCGGAGTAGATCTCCTCGACCTGGCCATTGACAACGCCCAGCGTTGCCTGCTGCGCCTTAAAATATTTCTGGCTGAATTTGACCACCAGCAGCACCAGCGCCAACGAGACCGGCAGGATCAGCAGTGCGATCAGCGTCATTTTGGGACTGATGGACAGCATCATGATGAGCACGCCGATCATGGTGGTCACGCTGGTGATCAGCTGTGTGACCGACTGGTTCAGGCTTTGGCCCAGGGTGTCCACATCGTTGGTGATGCGGGAGAGCACTTCGCCCACGGTGCGCTTTTCAAAATAGGCCAGAGGCAGGCGGTCGATCTTTTCACTGATCTGACGGCGGAAATCATAGCAGACTTTCTGGGACAGGCCGCTCATCAGCCAGCTCTGGATAAAGCTGAACGCCGAGGACAGCAGGTACATGCCCAGCAGGATCAGCAAAATTTTACCGATGTAGCCAAAGTCGATGGCGCCGGTGCCCCGCAGCTTGGCGATCCAGCCAGTGGCCAGGGCCGTGGTGGCCTTGGAGAGAATTTTGGGGCCTGCTATATTAAATATGGTAGACAAAATGGCAAAAACAACGACCACGATGAGCGAAAGCTTATACTTGCCCATCGCCCGCAGCAGCTGCAGCAGGCTGCCCTTAAAGTCTTTGGCGCGCTCGGTGGTCATGCGTCCGGGTCTCGGCATATCACTCACCCTCCTTCGACAGGTTCAATTCTTTCTGGCTCAGCTGACTGCGGGCGATTTCCTGATACTCGGGGCAGCTTTCCATCAGCTGGGCATGGGTACCGTCGCCCACGATGCAGCCCTCGTCCAATACAAGGATGCGGTTGGCATGCAGCACTGTGGAGATTCGCTGGGCCACAATGATGACGGTGGCGTTGTCTGTCTGGGCTTTCAGGGCACGGCGCAGGGCCACGTCGGTCTTGTAATCCAGCGCCGAGAAGCTGTCATCAAACAGGTAGATGCGCGGCTTTTTAGCGATGGCACGCGCAATGGAAAGACGCTGCTTCTGCCCGCCGGAGACATTGCTGCCGCCCTGAGCAATGGGGCTTGCATAGCCTTCGGGCTTGGCATCGATAAACTCGGTGGCCTGGGCAATGCCGGCGGCGGTACGCACGTCCTCATCGGTGATATGCTCGCCGGCAAATTTCAGGTTGCTGTCGATAGTGCCGCTGAACAGCACGCCCTTTTGCGGCACATAGCCCATCAGGTCGTGCAGCGTGGCCTGGGGCATATCGCGCACGTCCACGCCGTCGATGCAGACCGCACCGCCGGTGGCATCATAAAAGCGCGGGATCAGGTTGAGAAGCGTCGATTTGCCGCAGCCGGTGGAGCCGATGATGGCCGTGGTCTCGCCGGGCCTGGCGGTAAAGGTAATGTGCTCCAGTGCGTCGCTGTCGGCGCCGGGATAGCGGAAGCTGACATCCTTGAACTCCACTTCGCCATTCCAGTTTTTGCGTTCCAGCGCCGGTTTGGCGGTGGCGGCATCGGGGTCGTGGATGGTGGCCGGCGTCTTGATGACCTCGTCGATACGGTCGGCTGCCACACCGGCACGGGGCAGCATGACGGCTACCATCGCCAGCATCAGGAAGGACATGACGATCTGCATTGTGTAGGTGATGAAAGCGATCATCTCGCCCACCTGCATGTTGCCCAGGTCCATGGCCTTACCGCCGAACCAGACGATGAGCAGGCTGGTGCCGTTCATGATGAGAGTCATAAAAGGCATCATGGCAGCCATGGTGCGGTTGGTAAACAGCTGGGTGTCCATCAGATCGCGGTTGGCTTTATCAAAACGGGCTTCCTCAAACTTTTCGCGGCTGAAGGCGCGGATGGGCATGATGCCGGTCAGGATCTCGCGGCTGACAAGGTTCAGCCGGTCGACCAGCGTCTGCATCTGCTTGAATTTCGGCATAGCCACGTTCATCAGGATGGTGATAAGCACCAGCAGCGCAGCCACCGCCACAAAGATGATCCAGGAAAGACCGGTATTGCCCGCTGCCACGTGCAAAATGCCGCCAACACCCAAAATAGGCGCATAGGCCACCATGCGCAGCAGGATCACACAGACGAACTGCACCTGCTGGATGTCGTTGGTGGTGCGGGTTATCAACGATGCTGTGGAAAACTTTTCGATCTCCGCGTTGGAGTAGCCCACGACGGTGGAGAACACCTCGCGCCGCAGGTCGCGGCCAATGGCAGCTGACACGCGGGATGCGATGAAGCCTACCGCCACCGCGGCGGCAACCATCAGCAGGGTCAGGCCCAGCATCTGCCCACCAATGCGCAGCAGATACGCCATCTGCACGTCGTGAGCGATGCCCTGGGCTTCGTATTCGAGGGAAACCAGCAGCACGGCCTGGCTGGCAAGGTTGTCGGCCACGGTCCCATCCAGCTGGGAGAGGGCCCCGGCAAGCTGGTTTTGCAGCATCTCCCGTGCGCCGGGTGCCTGAGCCATCGCCGCAAACTGCTGGCTGACGGCATCCAGGTCGTAGGTGGTGGGGGTCACCGTCTCGGTACTGCCGGCGACCCGGGCAGCATTTTGGGCCGCAGCCATGTACAACACCACATCGGGTGTGGTGAAAGCGGATTCCAACTCCGCCGCAGCAGTGTCGGCATCCTCAGAAAGATAACGCAGACCGTCGGCGTCAGGCTCGCTGTACCACTGGGCGGCCAGGGCGGCCTCGTCCTCGGTCATCAGCAGTTCCAATGCCTGCAGGGTAGTATCGCGGACGGTATACGGTACCGGGCTTTCGATACCGCCCTGCTGGATGCCAACATCCACGATCTTGCTTGTGTAGTCCGGCAGGGACAGGTCGCAGTAGGCCTGCACGATCAGCAGGGCCGCCACGGCCAGGCATGCCGCCCAATGGCGTGCCAGCTGTTTAAATATTTTCGTCATCGACGGGTCCTCCCTGTTTTTGTGCGCTGATCTTTTTCTGCATGGCGTCGTTTTCTGCTTCAATTGCATCCAACAGCACACCGCGCAGGGCGTACATCTGATCGATCTGTTCCGGTGTCATCCGTGCCATGATGCGGCCAAAGTAGGCGTTCAGTGCCGCCTCGCTTTGCAGGCGTGCCTGCTCGCCCTGCGGGGTGATGCGCACGAAAGTTTTGCGCCGGTCGTTGGGATCAGTTTCCCGCACGATGCTGCCATCCTGCTCCATCATGCGCAGCCCGCGGGAAACGGCCGGCATAGGCTGCCGCATAGCACGGGCCACCTCGGAAACATAAATTGCACCCTCCACGCCGCGCTGCTCGATTAGAATGTGCAGGTTTTCCAGCATGCCGAAGTGGCATCTGGGACAGTCTGCCAACGCGCCGCGCATGCCGCGCTTGGACATTGTGTGCAGCCGCGAGACAAATCGAAACACACCCTGCAAATCCGGGATCTCTGAACCTGGCATAAAGCGCCTCCTGTTAATTATTATCATGTGTTAATTATTTCATCGTGATAATAATAGTCCCTCCTGCATCAGGATGCAAGAGGGTTGCAGAATTGTTTGAAAAATGTTCATAATCCGGGTGGGCATGCGCTTTTGTTCGTCAATTTCAAGCAAAGTTCTCGTCTGTGACGCTAAAATTGTAGACATTTCGCACAATCAATGCTACAATAGAATCAATTACAGGAGCCAACTGCGCCCCAAAGTTAGGAGAATCGCCGTGAAGCTGAACAGCCGCCGCACCATTCTGGTGGGTCTTGCGTTTTTGTCGATCTGCACGTTTTGGCAGATGTACGACAGCGTTATGACCTTAATTCTGACCGACACCTTTAAGCTGAACGAAACCTTTGCCGGTGCCATTATGGCTGCTGACAACGTACTGGCGCTGTTTTTGCTGCCGTTTTTCGGGGCGCTGTCCGATAAGACCAGCACCCGCATCGGGCGGCGCATGCCGTTTATCGTGGGCGGCACCGCAGCGGCAGCCATCTTGATGAACCTGATCCCGCTGCTGGACGACCGCTACGCCGCCAGCCCCAGCACCGGTATATTAGTGCTGTTCATTATTGTGCTGGGGCTGCTGCTGGTGTCCATGGGCACCTACCGCTCCCCCGCCGTGGCCCTGATGCCCGACGTGACCCCCAAGCCCCTGCGCAGCCGCGCCAACGCCATCATCAACCTGATGGGCGCCGTGGGCGGCATTTTGTACCTGGGGCTGGCGGCTGTGCTGTACCCGGCGTCCAAAACCAAGGGCGTGGAGCATGTCAGCTACCGGCCGCTGTTCTTCATCGTCTCGATGATCATGGTTGTGGCGGTGGTCGTTTTGTATCTGACCATCAAGGAGCCCAAGCTGGAAGCAGAAAACCAAAAGCTGGAAGCCGCTCATCCCGAGTGGAACCTTGCCACTGACGACGGCACCGGCCACGAGGTGCTGCCTGCGCCGGTCAAGCGCAGCCTGAGCTTTCTGCTGGTGTCCATCTCGCTGTGGTTCATTGGCTATAACGGCGTTACTACGTGGTTTACCAAGTATGTGGAGGCTGTCATGGGCGAGGGCCTGGGCGGGGCCTCCACCTGCCTGCTGGTTGCCACGGCGGGCGCTATTGTCTCGTACATTCCCATCGGTGCGCTGGCCGCTAAGATCGGCCGCAAGCGGACTATTCAGTGCGGTATCGTGCTGCTGGCCGCCTGCTTTATGCTGGGCTACGTGCTGACCACCACTTACAGTTCCATCCAGCCCATTATGTACGTGGTGTTTGCGCTGGTGGGCCTTGCCTGGGCCGCCATCAACGTGAACTCCCTGCCTATGGTGGTGGAGATGTGCCGCGGCAGCGACATCGGCAAGTTTACCGGGTACTACTACACCTTCTCGATGGCCGCCCAGGTGGTAACCCCCATCGTGGCCGGCTCCCTGATGCGGGCCATTGACTACCGTGTGCTGTTCCCCTACGCCGCCCTGTTTGTGGCGCTGAGCTTTGTGACCATGTGCTTCGTCAAGCACGGCGACGCCAAGGCAGAGGCAAAAAAAGGGCTGGAAGCGTTTGAGGATATGGATAACTAAACGGCATATCCAACGCCAATCTAACGTCATAAGCGCAACTTATTTCCGCCGGGGGCAGAACGCCCCCGGTGGATTTTTTGTTAAAGTTAAAATTGCATTTCATCGCCTTCTTCGTACGCTATGGGGTCGTTGTCACAGCGCTTTTTGCTTTCTGACAATTTCACTTTGCAAACCACCGCCTCTTTCCTTTTCGGGTTTGGGAACCGGAAACACAGTAAAAGTCGGGAGCGACCCGAAAGTCGCTCCCGCTGCACAGCCTATTTATTTGTAACGAGATACAGATTCTGTATTCTGCAAACTGCTCACCGGAGATTTCAAGTGCAATATCACTGTACCGGCAGCTCCACCGCAATGGTGGTGCCTTTCTCCGAACTCTCCTCCACCCAAACGGAGCCGCCGTGGAGATTGGCAATCTCCCACACCAGCGAGAGCCCCAGCCCCGCACCGCCGTACTCGCGGCTGCGGGACTTATCCACACGGAAAAAGGGCTGGAAGATGCTCTGCTGATACTCATCCGGAATACCACAGCCGGTATCGGAAACGCGAATCAGGAGTTTTTCCGTTTCCTGTATGACGCAGACCCTCACCGAGCCGCCGGGGCGGTTGTACTTGACGGCGTTCTCTGTCAGGTTGAAGATCAGCCGGTAGATCAGCGCATCGCTGCCGGTCATAACGCCGTCGCCATCCGCCTCCAGCGTGATGCCGCGCTTTTCCACCAGTGGCGCGAGATCCGTAAAGATCTCCTCGATCATAGGAGCGAGCTGGATCTGCTCGTTCCGTGCCACTTGCCGCAGATTGCTCATCTCCAGCAGAGTCTTGGTCAGCCGGGTCAGCCGTTCCGTCTGCTCCCGCAGGAGGGCGAGAAACTCCGCAGTCTCCGGCAGCACGTCGGGGTGCTCTGAGGAAAACAGGTCCAGCTGCGCCTGCATCAGCGTCAACGGCGTGCGCAGCTCGTGGGCGGCATTGCCGGTGAACTGCCGCTGGGCGGCAAAGGCATTGTTCAGCCGCTCCAGCATCTGGTTGAACGAGTGGCTCAGCTGCTGGAATTCTGGAATGACGTCTTCATCGATCCTCATATCGGCAAGATTGTTCAGCTGCACCTGCTCCACATGCGAGGCAAAGCTGCGCAGGGGCTTGAGCGCGCGTCCGCTGACAAAATAGGTCAGCATGCCGCTGAGTAGCATTACCACAGCCGTGATGTACCAGTTGGTGGTGCGGAAGCTCCCCTGCGCCCCATCGACGACGATGGTCAACTCCTCGTTGGGCGCTATGAGTTCCGGGTCAAAGCTCGCCGCTCCGCCCTCATTCAGGATCACCGTGCTGCCACCCTGTAAGCTGTCCGCAATGGTGTCCATATAGTACACACCGGAGGAGCAGAGCAGCAAATTCATGACCACGCAGGTGATGCCAATGAGCAGGACGGACATCAGTGTGATGCGCCACTGCAAGGAAAGCCGCTTCATTCCTCCTCGCCTCCCATCAGATATCCCTCGCCGATGCGGTTGCGGATGGGGTCATAGCCCAGCGCGGCGCGGAGCTTTTTGCGCAGGGCGGAGATGTGGACGCGAATGGAATTGCTGAAGCTGTCCACGCTGTTGTCCCAAACGTGATCCATCAGTTCCTCCTGACTCACGGGCCGTCCCTGATGCACCATCAGGTATTCGAGTATCCCTGTTTCCTTGCGGGTGAGCGTCAGCGTCTGCCCGTTGGCGGTGGTGGTACGGGAGCGGGTGTCAAAGGTCAGGTCCCCGCAGGTCAGCAGTACATCCTGCTGGGTGAACTGCCGCAGGGTCAGGCTGCGAATGCGAGCCTCCAGCTCGGCAAGATGAAAGGGCTTTGCCAGATAATCATTGGCCCCGGCATCTAACCCCTCCACCTTGTCCTCCACCTCACCCCGGGCGGAGAGGATCAGCACCTTTGTCTCCCGGTCGGTCTGCCGCAGGGTGCGCAGCACTGTCATGCCGTCCTTCTTCGGCAGGTTCAGATCCAGCAGCACCAGATCGTAGCGCTCCACGCCCAGAAGCTCCAACGCCTTCTCCCCGTCGTAGCAGCAGTCCACGCTGTATGCTTGGCGCCGTAGGCTGCGGACGATGGTTTCACACAGGGCGCGTTCGTCTTCAATTACTAAAAGGTGCATGAGAGCCCTCCTTTTTTATTCATTTTTATGTCGTTTTAATTATAGCAAAATTAGATAAGGTTTGCGTTAAATTTTCGTTCTTAACAGTGACTTTAACTCTCTTGCGCTATGATGGTGGCAGAAAAAGTGAAAGGGTGATGGAATTGAGCCATGTAAAAAAGTCGGCCGTGCAGGCCGCGCTGCTGGTTGTTGGTATCGCTATGCTGTGTTTCGGCGTATGGCGCGGCGAGACGGCGACGGTGCTGAGCAAAGCAATTAAATTATGTCTGGAGTGTGTGGGCATTGGGTAAGAAATCTTCGGGCGCGTCACAACTCCTGTCCCGTTTCCGGGGCTGGATACAGGCGGGGGCAGTCTTATTGACCAACCTGCATCTGCCGAATTTCCTCAAAGGAGGCCTGTATCAGGGCGCAGGGAAAAACGTCTGCGTGCCGGGGTTGAACTGCTACTCCTGCCCAGCGGCCTCCGGTGCCTGTCCCATCGGTGCGTTTCAGGCGGTGGTTGGGTCTTCCAAGTTCAGCTTTTCCTATTATATCACAGGTTTCCTCATTTTGCTGGGAGTCCTGCTGGGACGTTTTATCTGCGGTTTTCTGTGTCCCTTCGGCTGGTTTCAGGAACTGCTGCATAAAATCCCGACGAAGAAGCTCTCCACAAAGAAACTCAAGCCCCTGACCTATCTCAAGTACGCTGTACTGCTGGTGATGGTCTTCCTGCTGCCGGCGTTCCTTGTAAACGATGTAGGCATGGGTAATCCGTTCTTTTGTAAATACCTCTGCCCACAGGGCGTGCTGGAGGGGGCCATCCCTCTGTCCCTTGCCAATTCCGGCATCCGGGCGGCGCTGGGCAAGCTGTTTACATGGAAATTCAGCATTCTGCTGTCGGTGATCGTGCTGAGCGTGCTGTTCTACCGTCCCTTCTGCAAGTGGCTCTGCCCGCTTGGCGCATTCTACGCGCTGTTCAACCGGGTGTCCCTCTTCCAGATGAAGGTGGACAAGAATAAGTGCGTCTCCTGCGGAAAATGTGCCAGAGCCTGCAAGATGGATGTGGACGTGACGAAAACGCCCAACCATACTGAGTGTATCCGCTGCGGGATGTGCATCCGCGCCTGTCCGACGAACGCCGTGTGCTTCCGCTACGGCTTCGGCAACGGGAAAGAAACAACAAAGAAAACAACGATGGAGAAATCAAAATGAACAAGAAGAGAATTTTTGCACTGGCTTTTGCCGTACTGATGTTGCTGGCCTTGGCGGCCTGCGGCACGAAGAACAATGACAAGATGGGCGACATGAGCGGCAACGGCTCCGCCATGACTGACGAGCCGAAAAACGCCGAGGAGGCGCTCACCCTGCACAAGGAGCTGCTGGAGCAGGAGAACGCGATCCTGTCGGAAAATACCGAGCTGTGGGAAAAGGTCTTTATGAAGGCTGACAAGGGCATGGCCATGATCGAGGACGGGAAAAACTACGGTGACTTCCTGCTGGATACCATCGAGGCCGCTAAAGAGCAGTTCGCCGACAATGAGTATGAGTGGCTGAAGGAGTCAGCCACGAAGATCAGCAATATTGAAAACAGGCTGACCGAGTTGGAAGAGAAGTATCCCGAGATCATGCAGAAATCCACGGACGGCGATATGAGCATGCCCGCGGGCAGCGACACGAGCAACCCTCCCGACGACGGCAGTATGCAGAAGTTCCCCGCCTTTGAAGGGAAAGATCTGGACGGCAACACGGTGAAGAGCGACGAGCTGTTCTCCGCCAACGCCGTCACCGTGGTGAATTTCTGGTTCACCACCTGCAATCCCTGTGTAGGCGAACTTTCCGATCTGGATGCGCTGAACAAGGAACTGGCGGAGAAGGGCGGCTCCCTCATCGGCGTCAACACCTTCACGCTGGACGGCGACGAAACGGCAATTTCCGAGGCGAAGGATGTGCTTGCCAAGAAGGGCGCCACCTATCAGAATGTGTATTTTGACTCCGACGGTGAGGCGGGAAAGTTCACTTCCAACATCTTTGCCTATCCCACCACCTACGTGGTTGACCGCAGCGGCAATATCGTGGGAGAGCCCATCGTAGGTGCTATCACGGAAAAGAAGCAGGCGGAGACACTGCAAAAACTCATCGACCAGGCTCTTGCCGCCGATATGGGCTGACAAACAGATTCATCTCCTCAGGAAGGAGGGATACACCATGTATCGGAGAGTATTGCCGCTTCTGCTCACCGCGGTACTGCTGCTGAGCGGCTGCGCCTCCGGGCAGAAAAATATGCCGCAGAAAACGGACGAGAAGGAAATGACCGAACAGCCCTCTGATATGTCCGGTGAAGGAATCATGTATATGGATACCACGGAAAATGTCATATATCTGGCGGGCGGCTGCTTCTGGGGCATGGAACAGCTGATGCAGTCCATCCCCGGCGTCATCGATGCCGAGAGCGGCTATGCCAACGGCACCTGCGGGGCGGACGCCGATTACAAGACCGTCTGCAAAGGGAACACCGGCTTCCGGGAGACCGTGCGGGTGGAGTATGACCCCGGGCAGGTGAGTCTCGACGCCCTGCTACTGGCCTACTTCTATGTGATCGACCCCACGGTGGAGAACCAGCAGGGCAACGACCGGGGCAGTCAGTATCAGACCGGTGTCTATTACACCAACGAAAGCGCGAAGGAAACGGTGGAGCGCATCGCGGAGATCGAGCGGGGACGCAGTGAAAAGTTCTTCGTGGAGATAGGTCCACTCAAGAACTATTACCCCG
>OLNC01000535.1_pt1 | contig 35628 bp, 34 predicted proteins | sample 1672011 | NCBI WGS metagenome assembly OLNC01 (sample SAMEA3136636, study PRJEB25190) | human gut metagenome | biome: human gut; feature: human-associated habitat; material: faeces | place: Austria | collected 2013
TCGCACATAAAAAAGGTGTTGGTTCTACAAAGAACGGCCGTGACTCCGAATCCAAGAGATTAGGTGCCAAAAGAGCAGACGGACAGTTTGTTAAAGCTGGAAACATCCTTTACAGACAGCGTGGAACCAAGATTCATGCAGGTGAGAACGTAGGCTGTGGTAAAGATTATACATTATTTGCACTGACAGATGGTGTAGTAAGATTCACCAGAAAAGGACGCGATAAGAAACAGGTTTCTATCGTTCCGGTAGAGGCAGAATAATCAAGTTCAGCGTGAGGCTTCAAATCGTTCAGGTTTGGAGCCTTTCTTTGAATCCAAAAATAATAAGGAGCGACATATGTTTGCAGACAGAGCAAAAATCATCATCCGTTCAGGAAAAGGCGGAGACGGACATGTAAGCTTTCGCCGGGAGCTTTATGTACCCAATGGCGGTCCTGACGGCGGCGACGGCGGACGCGGCGGTGATGTGATCTTTGAAGTAGATGAAGGCCAGAACACACTTGGCGAATACCGTCATAAACACAAATTTAAAGCACAGGACGGTCAGGAAGGCGGCAAGAAACGCTGCCACGGTGCAGACGGAGATGATATCATCCTGAAAGTGCCGGAAGGAACCGTAATCATGGAAGCACAGTCACACAAAGTAATTGCTGATATGTCCGGTGAAAACCGCCGTCAGATTGTCTTAAAAGGCGGACGTGGTGGTAAAGGCAACCAGCATTATGCAACTCCTACCATGCAGGTTCCAAAGTATGCACAGCCGGGACAGCCTGCGCAGGAGCTTGAAGTGCTTCTTGAATTAAAGGTAATTGCAGACGTTGGTCTTGTAGGTTTCCCAAATGTCGGAAAATCCACATTCCTGTCCCGTGTTACCAACGCCCAGCCAAAGATTGCCAATTATCACTTTACAACATTAAGCCCGAATCTTGGTGTTGTTGACACCGCAAACGGAGGTTTTGTTATCGCAGATATACCGGGACTGATTGAAGGAGCTTCTGAGGGTGTTGGTCTGGGTCATGAATTTCTTCGTCATATCGAACGAACCAGAGTGCTGGTACACATTGTAGATGCAGCATCTACCGAAGGCCGTGATCCGATTGATGATATTTACAAGATCAATCACGAACTCGAAGCATACAATCCGGAAATCGCAGCCAGACCACAGCTTATTGCCGCTAATAAAGTGGACTGTATTTTTGACGGTGATGATGAAAACCCGATAGAGAAATTAAAAGCAGAATTTGAACCAAAAGGTATCAAAGTCTATCCGATTTCTGCAGTGACCGGACAGGGTATCAAAGAACTTCTCTTTGCGATCAAAGATCTTCTTCTGAGTGTCCCTGCCGAGCGTATCGTATTTGAACAGGAATTCTTCCCTGAAGATGAACTATTTACAGAGAATCTTCCATTTACAGTCGAAAGACTTCCGGAAGATCCTGAAATTTTTGTTGTAGAAGGTCCGAAGATTGAAAAAATGCTTGGCTATACCAATCTGGACTCCGAAAAAGGCTTTGCTTTCTTCCAGCGTTTCCTGAAAGAGGGCGGTATTCTTGAAGAACTGGAAAAAGCCGGAATCGAAGAGGGCAATACGGTCCGTATGTACGGTTTTGACTTTGATTATTACAAATAACAGAAAGGTCGTAAAAATATGACAAGTAAACAGAGAGCATATCTGAAAAGCCTTGCGATGAAAATGGATCCGATCATGCAGCTCGGAAAGGGCAGCGTGACACCGGAAAATACCGCTTCCGTTGATGAGGCTCTTGCAGCCCGTGAACTGATCAAGATCAGCGTTCTCCAGAACTGCCTGGATGACCCTCGTCAGATGGCAGAAGTCCTTGCAGAAAGAACACATTCTGAAGTTGTTCAGGTAATCGGAAGAAAAATCGTTCTTTACCGCGAAGGTAAAAAAGACAAAAAGAAAATCATTCTTCCATAAACCGGCATATATTGTCCAAAATATATTCAGGAAGGAAGTAAAACCCGCATGGATACCAGACGAAAAAAAATCGGGATCATGGGCGGAACTTTTGATCCGATCCATGTAGGCCATCTGATTCTGGGTGAAAAAACATACGAACAGCTTGGGCTGGACAAAATATGGTTTATGCCTGCCGGCAATCCGCCTCATAAGCGTAACCGCGCCGGCCGTGCAACCGATGAGCAGAGAGTTGCCATGGTAGAACGGGCAATTGCCGGAAATCCCCATTTTGAGCTTTCTTTGATTGAGATGCATGACCATGGTTTATCTTACACGTATCACACACTTGAGAATCTCAGAAAGCAGAATCCTGATACCGATTACTACTTTATCATCGGTGCAGATTCCCTATACAGTTTCACCACCTGGATGAAGCCCGAGAGAATTTGTGCTGCATGTACGATCGTGGTTGCCACGAGAGACCATACACCCGTAAAAGAGCTGTCTGAAGAAATGGAACGCCTGACACAGCTTTATCATGGTCATTTTGTACGGCTGGACACCATGAATATTGATATTTCCAGTCAGCTGCTGCGCCAGTGGCATCAGGAGGGCAAAAGCCTTCGTTATTATGTACCGGACGCAGTTGCCGACTATATCAACGAGCACCATATTTATGACATTACGGAAGGAGCGCCCAAAACGAATGGCTGATTACGATTTTATAAAAATGCAGAAAAAACTTTCCAAATATCTCGATGAAGATCGTTTTGAGCATACGCTCGGTGTCATGTTCACCTGCGCCTCGCTGGCAATGGTCTACGGATATGACCTCAAAGATGCCCAGGCTGCAGGGCTGCTCCATGACAGCGCAAAATGCATTCCGAATAAAAAGAAACTAAAAATGTGTGCAGAACATAATATCCCGGTTACTCCATTTGAAAAAGAACATCCTTTTCTTCTTCATGCCAAACTTGGAGCTTATGTCGCCCGCACAAAATACGGAATCACAAATGAAGAAATTCTTTCTTCCATCACATTCCATACCACCGGTAAGCCGGAGATGAGTACCCTCGAAAAAATCGTTTATATTGCCGATTATATCGAACCGGCAAGAAACAAAGCACCAAACCTGACCGAAGTCCGCAAGCTTGCTTTCGAGGACCTGGATGAATGCATGTACGTGATTCTCCGGGATACTCTGACTTATCTGGACAAAAATCCGGATGATGTCGATTCTGCAACAAAAGATGCATTCACCTATTATGACACCTTACATAAGGAACGGCAGGAAAGCAGATAATACCTGACTTTCTGTCCGACCGGAAAGGATGAGACAATTATGAATAAAGAACAGGAAATGGTACGCATCGCCTGCAAGGCGATTGATGACAAGAAAGCAATTGATATCAAAGTAATCGATATTCACGAAGTATCTGTAATTGCTGATTATTTCATTATCACAAGCGGAAGCAACCTGAATCAGGTACAGGCAATCGTAGATAATGTAGAAGAGCATCTCGGAAGAGCAGGATATGAACCAAAACAGGTAGAAGGAACCCGTGGTTCCAACTGGATCCTGATGGACTACGGCGATGTGATCATCCATGTTTTCGATGAAGAAAACCGACTTTTCTATGATCTGGAACGAATCTGGAGAGATGGAAAAGAATTGGATGCTGCTGAATTCTTAAAATAAGTTTACGATAATAAAATTATGCAAATCATATCTATAAAAAAGACATGCCCTCAAAGTCATACAAAGACTTACGGACATGTCTTTTGATTTTTCATATACAAATTTCAACAGTATGATCTGCCGATTACTGATACAGGCGGAACACACCAAATACCTTTCCAAGTATCTGAATGTCACCATGTACCAGAATCGGATCCATAGAATCATTTTCCGGCTGAAGACGATAATAGCCATCCTCTTTATAAAAAGTCTTCACTGTAGCAGAATCCTCTACCAGCGCTACAACAATATCTCCGTTAGATGCAGAAGCCTGCTGCTTTACCAGCACCTGATCACCGTCAAAGATTCCTGCATTTACCATGCTGTCTCCCTTAACTTTCAGCATAAAGCTCTGCGCATTCGGCATGTATTCCGCCGGTACCGGGAAATAGCCTTCGATATTCTCTACTGCCAGGATCGGCTGGCCGGCCGCAACCGTACCTACAAGCGGTACATTGACAACCTCTCTGCGTACAAGGTTAAAATTATCGTCGATGATCTCGATTGCTCTGGGCTTAGTGGCATCTCTGCGGATATAGCCATTCTTTTCCAGCGCCTCCAGATGTGAATGAACAGAAGAAGTGGATTTCAGATTGACTGCCTCGCAGATTTCACGTACTGCCGGTGGAAATCCACGGTTCAGAATTTCATTTTTTATATAATCAAGAATTTCCTGCTGTTTTTTACTGATTCGACCGTATGACATAAGTTCACCTCCAAAAATATGAACATTCTTTTTTTAAAAAAAGTATAACATACACTTTCAGAAATAGCAAACAGATATTCGGAAAATATGTTCGTTTTCCATATATTTGTTTTCTGCCTTAATTATTTTGCCTTTTTCTTGTCAGATACCCCACAAAATGTTACAATACTTATATTGTCTTTTTATATGATTTTAAATGAGAATTTGAGAAATAAAGGAGGCATTTTTTTGCCTGTAAATAATAAACAAAACGGAGCCGGTTCCGGCATCCTCAAAAAACTTAAAAATTTATTCGGCATGAATATCGGAACCATGCTGTTTGGTGTATTGTTTATTTATATGCTGTTCAGTATGATCCTGTATCTGACTTCCTCAAACATCGAATCCTATCTGGTAATCGCAGGACCACTTTCCCGAAACGAAACGTATACCGGTCTTGCTGTACGTGAGGAGACCGTTCACAAAGCGGAGACCAGCGGTTATGTTAATTATTACGCCCGTGAAGGTTCCAAGATCAATGCAAACGGTGTGGTATACGGCATCAGCAGTTCCAAAAAAACAGAAGGCACGACAGAATTAAGTAACGAAGAACTTTCCAGCATCCGAAGCCAGCTCCAGAGCTTTTCAAAAGGCTTCAATGCCAGCAAATTTAACACTACCTACAGTTTTAAGTACAATCTGAAAGGCAGCATTCTTCAATATGCAGGTGTTACCGGAGGAACTTCTTCCACATCCAGTGTGGTTACTTATGGTAATCAGACCTTAAGTAAAGCAGAGCAGGACGGCATTGTTCTTTACTCTATGGACGGATATGAGAACAAGTCTGTATCCTCACTGAGCACTGAAGATTTCGACCAGAATGCGTACCATGAAACAGACTTAAAGACGCAGAATTCAGTATCGGCCGGTGACAGCCTGTATACACTGATTTCTGATGAAAACTGGAGTCTTATGATTCCGCTCAGTGCCAAACAGGCCGCAAAGCTTGCTGACCGCAGTACTGTGCGCGTAAAATTCCTCAAAGACGATATGACACAGACCGGCGATTTCAGCATTGTTGAAATTGATGGTTCCAAATATGGTAAGATTGATTTTAACAAAGGTGTAATCCGTTATGCGGCAGACCGTTTTCTGGAAATAGAACTGGTTACCAATACTGTGACCGGTCTTAAGATTCCGCTTTCCTCCATTGTGACCAAAGAATTTTATCTGATTCCTTCCAAATATTCAACAAAAAACGAAGACAGTCAGGATATCGGTTTCATGGTGCAGGGCAAAGATAATAAAGACAGTCTTTCCTTTGTAAAGGCTTCCATCTATGCCAGCATTGAGGAAGACACTGCTGATAATGCGGACAAACCTGAAGACCAGAAATCATATATTTATTATGTAGATAAAAAGTCATTTGCCGAGGGTGATGTGATCGTCAGCCAGAAAGATCAAAGTAAATACGTTGTAAGTGATGTAGGTGTACTCGAAGGTGTTTATTGTATCAATCAGGGATATGCGGTATTCCGCCGGATTGAAATCCTTGATCAGAACGAAGAATATGCCATCGCATCCAAATCCACCTCATACGGTCTTTCCCGTTATGACCATATCGTCCGGAATGCGGACAAAGTAAATGAAGAAGAGATTTTATACTAGATATATACGAATCAGGAGGCTTAATCTATTATGGTAGCAGAAAATCTTGAACAGGTAAGAAAAAATATTGAACTTGCATGCAAAGAAGCAGGCCGTGACCCGAAAGAGGTTACATTGATTTCAGTCAGCAAAACCAAGCCTGTCTCCATGCTTCAGGAAGCATATGATGCCGGTTCCAGGGATTTTGGAGAAAACAAAGTACAGGAGATTATGGATAAGGTACCTCAGCTTCCTTCTGATATCCGCTGGCACATGATCGGACATCTGCAACGCAACAAAGTCAAATATATCGTAGATAAAGTGGCTCTTATCCATTCCGTGGACTCCCTGCGTCTTGCAGAAACGATCGAGCATGAAGCAGCCAAACATGGTGTTACTGTTCCGGTTCTTATTGAGGTGAATGTAGCACAGGAGGAGAGCAAATTCGGCCTGAAAACCGAAGAAGTTCTTTCTCTCGTGGAATCTGTCGCATCCTTTCCGCATATACATATAGAGGGGCTTATGACGATTGCTCCATATGTAGAAGACCCTGAAGAGAACCGCGGTATTTTCCGTCAATTAAAAAAATTAAGTGTTGACATTGCTGCCAAAAACATTAATAATGTTAATATGAGTGTTTTGAGCATGGGTATGACCGGGGATTATCAGGTAGCCGTGCAGGAAGGCGCTACAATGGTTCGCGTCGGAACCGGAATTTTCGGTGAAAGAAATTATGCAGTCTGACGCGCAGAACAATAAGATTGGAGATTAAAATGAGTGTTTTAGATAAACTTTTAGATGCTGTAAAACTGAATGATGATTACGATGAGGATGATTATTTAGATGATGATCTCCTTGACGATGATGACGATGATTTTCTCGATGAAGACCGGGAAGACAAGCCAGTCAAGAAGTTCTTCCAGAAATTCTCCAAAAAATCCGAAGAGGATGACTATGATGATTTCGATGATGAACCGGAGACTCCTGTTTCCAAACAGTCCACATCCAAATCCATCTCTGTTCCGAAGACAACTTTCAAGCAGGACAAGCCTACACGTACTTCCTCAAAGATCACACCAATGAGAAGCAGCCGCAAAGGTTCACAGGCAACTAACATGGAAGTCTGTGTTATTCGCCCAACCTCTATGGAAGATACTCGCGAAATTGCAGATACACTTGTCGATAACTCTACCGTAATCCTGAATCTTGAGGGAATTGATATGGAACTTGCACAGCGTATTATCGACTTTACTTCAGGAGCATGTTATTCTCTGGGTGGAACGCTTCAGAAAGTATCCAGTTATATCTTTATTCTTGGTCCATATAACGTAGATATTACCGGAGACCTTCAGAATATTCTCGGTGGAAATTCCATTCCGTCCGTAAGAGCAGGATATTAAGATCAATGAACAAAGACGAATTCTTTATCAAGAGAATCCGGGAACTGGCAAATCTCTCTTATCAGAGAGATATTGTCACCTTTTCGGATTTTCTTAATTTAAATGAACAAAATATTGTAAATGAACAAAAGAATCAGATGCCGGGCGTAATCATAGAATGCTCAGGCGGTTATGAGCAAGCAGAGCGTCAGATGGTGGCATTTCATCCTGATGCTCTTTTGTTTCCCTGGGAATACCCGATCACATGCCTTAAAATTGAACCACTGGCAGCCAAATTTTCTGAGTCACTGACACATCGTGACTTTCTGGGAGCTGTCCTCAATCTCGGTATTGAACGTTCCGTGATCGGAGACATCCTTGTACAGGAACACACAGCCTGGATATTCTGCCACAATAAGATTGCAGATTATATCATTGAAAACCTCACCCGGGTACGTCATACCGCTATGAAAATCTCCAAAATTGACAATCCGGAACATTTTCCGACACCACATTTTGAAACGATCAGCGGCACATGTGCATCTGTTCGTCTGGATACCCTGATCGGACTTGCTTTTCAGAGTTCCCGCAGCAGCATGGTTTCCTTCATCGAAGGTGGACAGGTCTTCGTAAACGGCAAACTGATCACTTCTAATGGATACGAGCCCAAAGATGGTGATATTGTTTCTGTCCGCGGTAAAGGACGTTTTCGCTATGAGGGCATTTTGGGCCAGACGAAAAAAGGTCGCTACAGCATAAAATTATCACGCTACCAATAGATGAGGAGGGACATTTTATGAATACAGAACCATTACAGGTAAAACGCAGCGGTGATTTTTATTATCCGATATATTTCGAAGAGGGATTTGAAGCACTTGCCGACGCCATCCGTACAGAGGGGCTTGACGGCCGCAAAATGTGTATTGTTTCCGATACCAATGTTGCACCCTTGTACGCAGATTCTCTGAAATCTGCCCTTTCTTCTGTTGCCTCGTCTATTTCCCTTTTTGTTTTTGAAGCAGGCGAAAAGAGCAAACATCTTCGTACCGTACAGGATCTGTACGAAAAGCTGATTGAATCTGAGCTGGATCGCAAAAGCCTGATTGTTGCACTCGGAGGAGGTGTCGTCGGTGACCTTGCAGGATTCAGTGCGGCAACTTACCTTCGCGGAATTGATTTCATTCAGGTACCGACTACACTTCTCGCTCAGGTAGACAGCAGTGTCGGAGGAAAAACCGGTGTAGACTTTAATCAGTACAAAAATATGGTCGGAGCATTTCATCAGCCACGTCTTGTCTATATGAATCTTCAGACACTGAAAAGCCTTCCTGATACACAGTTTGCATGTGGAATGGGTGAGGTCTTAAAAACCGGACTGATCTGTGATGGCACTTTTTATCACTTTGTGTGTAAGCATCAAAAAAACATCCAGGCTCTTGATCCGGAACTTCTTGCTCAGATGATCCGGCGTTGCTGTGAAATCAAAGCCGGCGTCGTAGAACGTGACCCGAAAGAGCAGGGCGAGCGTGCACTTTTAAACCTTGGGCATACTATCGGACATGCTGTCGAAAAACTGATGGATTTTCAGCTTCTTCACGGACAGTGTGTTGCAATCGGCCTTGTTGCCGCAGCTTTCATCTCTATGAAGCGTGGTCTTCTTACCGAAAACGAGTATCAGCAGATCAGAACCGGCTGTGAACTTTATCGTCTTCCGGTTCATGTAAATGGTCTGGATCCGCAAAAGATGCTTGCCGCTACAAAAAAAGACAAAAAGATGGAACAGGGCAGTATCAAATTCATTCTGATGGACGGCATCGGCAAAAGCTTTATTGACCGCTCCGTGACAGATGAAGAACTTCTTTCCGGTATTCAGGAGATTCTTCAATGAAAAAAACATCTCAACAGAACAGACAGATCTGGTATATGCTACTCTGGTTTGGGGGGATTACCATTCTGACTGTCATTGATCAGCTTACCAAACATCTGGCAGTAAAATATCTGAAGGGGACATCCGGGATCATACTGATTCCGAATGTTCTTGAATTTCAATACGTAGAAAACCGCGGCATGGCTTTTGGATTGCTTCAGGGGCGCCAGATCCTGTTTTTAATCCTTTGCGTTGCCTTCTGCGCAGGAATTCTCTATTTGTATGCCAGGATTCCTAAAAACAGCTATTACGCGCCTCTGAGCGTCATTGGCGGAATTCTTTTCAGCGGCGCACTCGGCAATTTTATTGACCGCGCATTTTACGGTTATGTCACAGACTTTATTTATTTTTCTCTGATTGATTTTCCGGTATTCAATATTGCCGATATCTACGTTGTCTGTGGCGGCATTCTGCTGGCGATGCTTGTTATTTTCCGCTACAAAGATGAAGATTTTTATTTTATTAATCATAAAGGATAACTCATGGAAACATTAGAATTTAACGTAGATGCATCCGCAAACAATATACGGATCGACCGTTATCTTGCAGATCAGTGCCCGGAGCATTCCCGTTCTTATATCCAGAAACTTCTTAAAGAAGAACAGGTACTCGTAAATGGCCGCATTATCAAAGCAAATTATAAGACTCAGTCCGGAGATTATATCGAGTTTCATATCCCTGATCCGGAAGTTCCGGATATCCTCCCCGAAAATATTCCTCTGGATATTCTGTATGAAGATGACTATGTACTAGTCGTAAACAAACCAAAAGACATGGTCGTACATCCCAGTGCCGGACATACTTCCGGCACACTTGTCAATGCAGTTATGGCACACTGCGGAGAACATTTATCCGGTATTAACGGAGTCCTTCGCCCAGGCATTGTACACCGAATTGACAAAGATACCACCGGTGCGCTTCTGATCTGCAAGGATGATATCGTACACCGTGACCTTGCCGAACAGCTCAAAGAACACAGCATCAAACGCCGTTATCGCGCGGTTGTACAGGGAAATCTCAAAGAAGATGAGGGCACTGTAAATGCACCTGTCGGCCGTCATCCTACAGACCGCAAAAAAATGGCAATCAACCACAAAAACGGCAAAGAGGCAATCACACATTATAAAGTACTTGAACGTTTCGGACAGGCAACATACATTGAATGCCGTCTGGAAACAGGTCGTACACACCAGATCCGTGTTCATATGGCAAGCCTCGGACATCCGCTTCTCGGAGATACTGTATATGGCTCTTCCAAAAATCCTTATCACCTTCAAGGCCAGGCATTACATGCAATGATTCTTGGTTTTGTTCATCCGATAACGGGAGAATATCTGGAGTTTGAAGCCCCTTTGCCTGAATATTTTTCAAAACTTTTAGAAAAATTGAGAAAATAGTTGGATTTTCTTTGTAAATATTATATAATACTAATATGATTTTTGCAGAAGGGAGTGTCTATTATGAGCAATACCAGTTCAATTATTACAATCGGTCGTGAATATGGAAGTGGTGGCAGACAGATCGGAAAGGAGATTGCCAATTATTTCGGCATTAAATATTATGATAAAGAACTGTTAGAGCATGCAGCAAATGACAGTGGTATCTGTAAAGAGCTTTTTGAACATCACGACGAGAAACCAACAAACAGTTTTCTTTATTCACTCGTGATGGACACCTATTCATTTGGTTATTCCTCCGCAGGTTTTTCAGATATGCCTATGAATCACAAGATTTTCCTTGCACAGTTTGATGCTATCAAGAAACTTGCAGGAGAAGGTCCGTGTGTAATGGTCGGCCGTTGTGCTGATTATGCTCTTGCTGACTGGAAAGACTGTTTCAGTGTTTTCGTACACGCAGATTTTGACTGGCGAATCAACCGAATTGCTGCCAAATACAATAAATCCCCAAAGGAAGCTCGCGATATCATCACAAAAACCGATAAGAGCAGAGCAAGTTATTATAATTATTACACAAATAAGAAATGGGGATCTGCCAAGAGCTACAACCTCTGCATTGACAGCAGCAAGTACGGAATCGACAATACCGTCAAAGCGATTATCGAATCTATTAAAATTTTTGATTCAACAAAAGTATCCCGTTAAAGCTATATATTCTTGAATTCACAGCTCCGATTCATCAGACTGCATCTGGCAGGATTGCTGAACAGGAGCTTTTTTTCTTTGTCCAAACATGCTATAATAGGTTCATTGTTTGAAATATTTGAGATGAAATAAAAGAATCGGAGGAACATTTATGCGTCTGGTCATTCAGCGTGTACTTCATGCCGAAGTACAGGTAGATGGAAATACAATCGGAAAAATAGGGAAAGGACTTCTGGTTTTTGTCGGAGCAGGTCAGAACGATACAAAAGAAATTGCAGATAAATATCTTCGCAAACTTCTCGGTCTTCGCATTTTTGAAGATAAAAATGGTAAAACCAATTTATCATTGAAAGATGTGGATGGTGAATTGCTGATCGTGTCGCAGTTTACCCTATATGCAAACTGTAAGAAAGGAAATCGGCCAAGTTTTATCGAAGCCGGAGAACCACACATGGCGGAGGCTTTGTATGAATATATGATCGAGGAAGCAAAAAAATCCGTTCCGGTCGTTGAACACGGCGAATTTGGCGCAGACATGAAAGTGTCCCTACTTAACGACGGACCGTTTACGATCATTTTAGATGAAAAGATTTTATAACAACGAGGAATAGAAGATTTTATGAATACAATAGATCTATACGACAAACCCGAGTTTTTCAAATAGATGTATAAGGAGTTTTTTATTATGCCCGTAAATACCTCAAGAACCACTTACCGTGAACATACCGATACCGAAAACATCTTAAAGCTTCGGCAGGTTCTTTCGACGCTGCCTGCGTTTTGCAAAGATTATTTTCGTGCCATTGATTCTACAACAACCACAAAGACACGAATTTCTTATGCATACGACATACGGATTTTTTTCCAGTTTCTTCTTGATGAAAATCCGGTCTTCAAAAATTATGCAATGACTGATTTTTCTGTGGATGTTCTTGATCAGATCAAAGCAATCGATCTCGAAGAATACATGGAATATCTCAAGGTATACCAGAACGGTGACAAAACAGAAACCAATGGTGAACGTGGATTAAAACGTAAAATTTCTGCTCTGCGCAGTTTTTATGCTTATTATTATAAACGTGAAATGATTCATTCAAATCCGACCGTCCTGATCGATGTCCCAAAAATTCATGACAAAAGCATCATCCGCCTGGACACAGATGAAGTTGCATTACTTCTGGACTATATCGAACACTGTGGAGACAGCCTGACCGGTCAGAAACGTGTATATTACGAAAAAACAAAGGAACGTGACCTGGCAATCGTCACGCTTCTTCTCGGCACCGGGATCCGTGTATCTGAATGTGTCGGTCTTGATATTGAAGATGTAGATTTTAAAAACAATGGAATTAAAGTCACCCGAAAAGGTGGAAACGAAATGGTTGTTTATTTTGGTGAAGAAGTTGAAAAAGCTCTGAAACGCTATCTGGAGGTACGCGCAGGCATCACTCCTCTTGCCGGTCATGAACATGCTCTCTTCTACTCTGCCCAGCGTAAACGTATGGGCGTGCAGGCAGTCGAAAACATGGTCAAAAAGTACTCCCGCCAGATCACAACTACCAAAAAAATAACGCCCCATAAACTCCGCAGTACATATGGCACAGCCCTGTATCAGGAAACCGGCGATATTTACCTTGTAGCAGACGTTCTGGGGCATAAGGATGTCAATACTACCAAGAAGCATTACGCAGCCTTAGACGATGCCAGACGGCGTCAGGCAGCCACAGCAGTCAGACTTCGCGAAGACTAAAGATGAAGTATCTCGATCAAAAAAATCCAGCTCAGTCCATAGTAGGAAATAACCGCAACCAGGTCATTTACTGTAGTGATCAACGGCCCGGATGCAACTGCCGGATCAATATGGATCTTTTTGAAAAACAGAGGAATACAGGTTCCCACCGCACTGGATATCAGCATTGCCAGAAGCAGGGAAAAACCAATGCAGCCGGATACCGCATATGCAAATACCAGCGTTTTTCCCTTAAACAGCCAGATATACAGACCAATCAGTACAAAGGATAAAATGCCGAGTACCCCACCGTTACAGAGACCAATCTTCATCTCTTTCAGTACAAGTTCCAGTTTCTGTCTGCCGGTGAGCGATTCGTCCATAAGAACACGGATCGTAACCGCCAGAGACTGTGTGCCGACATTTCCTGCCATGTCAAGAATCAGTGACTGGAAACACATAATAATCGGCAGATTTGTGACAACTTTTTCGAATATCCCAACAACAGAAGAAACTACCATACCCAATCCCAAAAGAATGATCAGCCATGGCATTCTTTTTTTCATACTTTCTTTCAATGGTTCCTGCAGATCTTCCTCTGCAGTCAGACCAGCCAGCTTCGCATAGTCCTCTCCCATTTCATCATCAACAAGATCTACGATATTCGCCGAAGTAATAACACCCAGAAGACAGTTATCATTATCCAGCACCGGAATCGAATCCTCGGAATAATCTTTCAGATTTTCGATACAGTCATCAATCAGTTCCGTTCCATAAACATATGGATAAGAAGTAACGATCAGTTCCTCCAGCGGATGATTCTGTCTCGCGATAATGAGGTCCTTAAGATCAATTGCTCCATAAAATTCTTCAGCATCATTGATTACAAAAATCGTTGAGATATTATCATTCTCTGCCGCCTGTGTGACCAGCTGACTCATTGCCTCTTTGACACTGATGTTTTCATGTATCACAATATAATTCGTTGTCATACGGCTACCGATCTCATCGTCATCAAATGATGTAATCAGTTCAATGTCATGTCTTACTTTATCATCAAGAAGCTCAATTAAAATCTTTCTTTTGGAGCGCTCAAACTGCTGGAGTACATCTGCCAGTACATTTGTCTCCATCCTTGACAGTATCGCCGCAGCTTTTTTTACCTCCATTTCTTCCAGATATTTTACTACATCATCTTCCTCTGTATATTCAAAAATATCAGACAGCGTATCCATATCCAGCACACGGTAAAGCTTACAGCGTTCTACCACTGACAGTTCCTGCAAAACGTCTGCAAGATCATTTTCGTGGAAATCCTGAAGTCTCTTTGCCAGAACTGCCGGAGAAACATTACTTCTCACAACATTCAGAATTTCTTTTCCATAATCCTGTACTCTTTTTTCCATTCTGTATTTTCTCCTTTTCTCCCATAATAATCGTACAAAAAGGCATAACCATAGAAGCTGCCATCAATAAACATGGCAACACAAAAAAGCATGTCTTTCTGCAAAACATGTCAAATATCTGATTTGAACTCAATTGTGTTCAGGGATTTTTACAGAACAGAAAATTATCTGGAAATGAAAAAGAGAATAATAGCCAAATTAAAACAGAATGTAGTAACTGTACTCACAGACTGCTTTTAATTTCTGTCCTGTGTAACTACTTCGCCCGTGAGAATCACAATTATCCATTCTGTTCACCTGCCTTTACTTTAGAATTAATTTTTGACGTTCATATTATAACGTATGCCCTCCCAAAAGTCAACGCTTTATCAACCATATGATTTGCACAATATAATTGCACAAAAAGAGGATCCTGTCCCCCAACAGAATCCTCTCTGATTTCCCCATTATATGTACCTTATATAGTCTAAAAAGACTAATCCCGATTTTCTTTTTTACGGTTTATAATGCTGTAATAATCCTGTCCTGTAAGGAAGCAGGAACTTCTTCTTTGTCAAGAGACATACTTACAACAAATTTTACGTTGAACTTCTCGCCAACTGCACTTAACTGCTCTAATGCATTCGTAACATCCTGTCCCTCAAGTTTCGCTGTTGTCAGGAAACTGTCAAGATAAATCTGCTCAAGATCATGATCCTGAGAAATAATGCCACAAACAAATCCTACAAACTCGTCTGCATTCTTAATCGGATATCCGGATACATCGATCAGACGAACTTTATTATTTAATTCATACATATGTTTTGCACTTTTATCTAAGTAAACAATGCTGCCATTGGCTTCTTTAATTGCGCCGTTCACTTTGTCTAACAGTACTTTTGTTTTGCCCTTACCTTTCTTACCTACGATCAGTTCAACCATCCTGTTTTCCTCCTTAGACACAATATAATATTAATTTTGAACAAAAACGATAATTAATATGTTTGTATTATAGTGCATTTTATCTCAAATTTCAATAGATAAATGTAACTTTTTGTGAAATTTTAAGTCTTTGCTGTAAACAGTTGAACAGCAAAGGCTTTTGTCTATTATATCTACTGATTAATTTTTTCAAGAAGCGATGTCATCTGCTGATAAAGAAGTTCTTTGCTTGATGCACCCATAACAATTGAAATATATGGAGAACCATAGGAATTCTGACTGAGCAGAGCCAGGCAGTTACCCGCACTGTTGGTCGTACCGGTCTTTCCTCCGAGAACTGTAACACCTTTCGGTACATTTGCCTCGCCTGTCAGATAGTGGTCCGTTGCAGTCAACGCCACACTTTCCTCTGATCCGTCACTGTGTGTAAATGTAACTGTATAGCTAGGCATCTGTGTGATCTCTGTAAATTCCGGATAATTCAATGCCTCTTTCAGCATCAGATAAATATCATACGGTGTTGTATAATGGTTTTCATCCTGCAATCCATGCGGATTCGTAAAATGAGTTCCTGTACATCCAAGCTGAGCAGCGTACTCATTCATCATGGAAACAAAATTCTCTGTCGTGCCGCCTACGTGTGTCGCAATCGCAGACGCAGCATCATTTCCGGAATAAACCAAAAGACAATGCACAAGCTGATCCATTGTCACCTGATCACCTTCCTGAAATCCTACTACCTGAGAGCCTTCCTCCAATGTAATGTTTTCCTGTGAAATGGTCACCACATCATCCATGTTGCTGTTCTTAAACGCAAGAAGTGCTGTGATGATTTTTGTGATACTGGCCGGATATACGCGCTCATATGCACCTTTTGCAAATAACACGGATTTATCTTTCAGATCCAGTAAAACGCCCTCCTGTCCATCTTCCAGCGATACAGAATCCATTGGCTGATCTCCGTCTACTACACAGAGATCAGCAGCAAACGCTGATGCTCTCTGACTGGTCCCCACAAGACTCTGATGCTGAAATTCTCTGGTAATATCATACGCCTGCGCCGGAGTGGAAATACTGCCTCCTCTGAGAACATAAAGCACACCAAATGCACCGACAAAAACAACCATCAGAAAAAGGACCAGTATAATTGTACTTTTTACACGTTTCCGGCGCATTTTACGCATTCTCGGGGATCTGCGTTCCTGCGGGCGAGCCGGCTTGGGAGACTTTCCTGGAACCTGTTCCGGCCTTGCCGTTTTGCGTCGCTGTCCCTGTCCGGCTGCATTTCTTTTTTGCTGTCTTTCTGTCATAAATAATCCTCTTTCTTATCAATCGTGCTCTTGCGGATTTCTTTATTATAGGCACTGCTCTGAAGTCCTACATTCAATACAAGTCCCATACCAATATAAAGACTTACAAGAGAGGTAAGTCCATAACTGACAAAAGGAAGCGGTGTACCGGTATTTGGTGCAATTCCTGTCGCTACACAGATATTCAGGAAACTCTGAAGCGATACAATACTTGCCATACCGCAGCATATAACCTTCCCCGACAAATCTTTTGCCCTGAGACTCATCCGAATACATTCTACTGAAATTGCCAGCAGCAAAAGGACGATTGCACAGCATCCCATAAATCCATATTCCTCACCGGCCACAGCAAAAATAAAGTCTGTCTGATTCTCCGATACAAAGTTACCATCATTTACAGAAGCCACTTCTTTATCTCCGGAGAGCTTTTTACCAATCAGCTCTCCGGAAGCAATTGCTGTCTTAGAGTTGTTCTGCTGTTCAATATCAGCACCGTATTCTTCATTCTCCGGATAAAGAAAAGCCATAATACGCTTTCTCTGGTAATCTTTGATCAGATTCTGATCCGGCTGAACAACAATTGATAAAAATATAATAGAAAGCGGAATTATGATCAGAAACATTCCGCCAATGATCTTATAACTCAATCCTGCAATATAAATCAGAATACAAAATACAGCAAGCATCATCAGTGTATTTTTCATGTCCGGCTGTTCATAGATTAAGATCAGCGGGATTGCCAGCAGAATTACAGATTTTGCCAGCGTTCGAAACGTATTCAGATCTTCCTCATGATCCATAAAAAATCGCGCAAAAAACAATATGATTATAATCTTTGACAGCTCAGTCGGCTGAAATCGAATAAATCCAAAATCAATCCATCTTGCCGCACCATTGGCTGAATCACCAAACAGACGCACGATCAAAAGCAGAACGATATTGGCGCCATACATGATCCACTGGAAGTTTGAAATCCATGAATAATCCATCAACGAAAGGATTACCATAATGATCAAACCGATAATGACACCTGCAAGCTGTTTGGACTTCAGATCTTCTCTTGCACTTCCGACCAGAATAATACCAAATGTACTGATTGCAAGCAAGAATATTACCAGTCTGAAATTGTAAAATCTTAACTTATATTGTTTTATCATTTTCCTGTGTTCCTTTATTTTCAGACCGTACCGGTATCTTTGCATGAATGATCGGAGGTTCCTGTGTAATACAGATATTAACACCCTTCTCATCCACCGGAATATATTTTTTCACGGTACGGATCAAATCGTTTTTCAGCATATTTATCATTTGCGGAGAGCAGTCAAGCCGTTCCGACACAAGAAGAAGTGTCATCCTCTTTCTTGCGTATTCTGCCGAGCGGCCCTTTATCTTATTGACAGATTTCACTGGGAACACCCTCCTTTAACGGAACTTTACGGAAACAGAACCGGCTGTCTATTTATGAAAGATTTCACTCAACCTCCTGAACATGCCTTTTTTCTGTTTCAGTTCCGCAAACGGGACTTCCTCCCCCAGAAGTCTCCGGCAGATATTTTTATATTCTTCTTCCGCCTGAGAATTCTGTCCTGAAAGCGGCTCTCCCTGATTTGCAGCCACAACAATCTGCTCATCATCAAGAATAGTTCCGATCAGATCCACGGCAAGAATCTCTGTTACATCATCCACAGACATCATATCTCCTCTGGCAATCATATCCGGTCTTAAACGGTTTATGATCAGATGGATATCCCGAAGGTCTGATGCCTCCAGAAGTCCGATAATGCGGTCCGCATCGCGAATTGCTGACACTTCCGGAGTGGTCACTACAATTGCCTTATCGGCTCCCGCGATCGCATTCCGAAATCCCCGTTCAATCCCTGCCGGGCAATCCAGAAGAACATAATCAAATTCTTCCCTGAGTTCATCTGTCAGTTTGATCATCTGCTCCGGAGAAACAGCAGACTTGTCCTTCGTCTGCGCTGACGGAAGCAAAAACAGATCCGGATAACGCCGGTCTTTGATCAATGCCTGTTTCAGCCTGCAGCTTCCATTGATCACATCCACCAGATTATATACAATCCTGTTTTCCAGACCAAGAATAACGTCCAGATTACGAAGTCCGATATCGGTGTCTACTACGACTGTTTTTTTGTTCAGCATGGCAAGCCCGGTTCCGAGATTCGCAACTGTTGTCGTTTTGCCAACACCACCCTTGCCAGATGTTACTACTATGACTTCTCCCATTTTTGTTCCCTCCTGAAAATATGTTCCAGACTTCTGGTATTCTCCTGTGTAGCTTTTTCTGCCATTTCCGGAAAGATCTTTTTCGGAAGACACATCAGTCATTTGATGTATTACTGGTATCACTGGAGGCATAGCCTGTCAGAATGGTATCTTCATCTGCCAGATTGTAAATATATTTTAATATATCATTTGCTGTCAGACATGCATTACCGGAAGAATAACCGTTCGCAATTCTGACTGCAATAGAATATTCCGGTTCATTTGACTCGGACGATGTAGTATATCCGATAAAGAGACCATGGTTCGGATGGTAAATATCAAGCTCTGCCGTACCTGTCTTACCGGATAATGTCACTCCCAGTCCGTTAAACTGCTCATGAGTTTCTACCACTCGACGCATACCGTCATGAATATCTTCCCATACATTACCCGGAACATCACTCATCTCATTTGCAACTGATGGTGCATATTCTTCAATCGTTTTGCCCTGTGCATCAGTCACCTTATCAAGCAGTGACAGGTCATAAACTGTACCGGAAGTGGCAAGTGCTGTCGCATAACGGGCAAGCTGTGTCGTAGTAAACAAATGGTTACCCTGTCCAATATAAGACGGTACCGCCTTACTGTCTGAAACATGCGGTGATGCCTCAGAAATCTCGATTCCGGTCTTTTTGTCCAGATAAAACTCCGATGCATATTTCTGGAGTTTCGTCAGACTTAAGTTCTCAGAAAAATCTCCGTCTGAATTCTTGCCTGCAAGAAAGCCGACCATATTAAAGAAATAGTTACAGGACTGTTCGATTGCCCCTCTGATTTCAAGCGATCCATGACCCTGCTTATTCCAGCACCAGATAGATGGTGTTACCAGATCAAATTCACCGGTACAGTCAAAATAAGTACCATCGTCAATGACACCTTCCATCATGCCGGTAACTGCAGACAGAAGCTTCAGCGTAGAACCAGGTGCTGTTGTCTGCTGTGTTGCCTTATTGAAAAACGGACTGGACTGATCCAGTGCAAGTTTCGTGTAATAAGACGTATCCATATTATTACTGAGACGGTTGTTGTCATATCCCGGATAGGAAACGCATGCCAGTACCTTACCGGTCTTTGCATCTGTGACTACCGCAGATGCGGAACACGGAGTCAGTGCAAGCTGTGCAGGTTCAATCTCAAGATTAGAAATCTTATTAATCATAAAATCATATGATGACATCGCACCGGATGCCAGATTTTCATAGCAGTTGTCTTCTTTTGACAGAATGCCCTGTTCATACAGCACCAGACAGATCTGCTGCCCGGAGATCTGATCATTCATAAGCAGATATTTATACAGAAGTTTTGAAAATCCGGTATCCGTCTTCAGATAATCTATCACATAGTCCGTCAGTGCCTGATAAATTTCCTGTGAATCCAGATATTCTCCTTTTGGAGAAATTACCGAAATATTGATCCAGTTCTGGCTCGCTGCATAATTCAGATAATCCTTCAGGCTGATACTCTGGTCATTCACCCATGCCTGATACGTCGCATCAGAAGTATCTACTGCATTTTTGTCAATGACACCAAGCGTATCTCTCAGAACTGTATCACAGATATAACTTAAATATTCCTGTACTTCTTTACTTTCATCTTTATAGGCTGCCGGATTTGAACTTGTCAGCCTGTTAGTTATTGTATCAAAAACTTCCTGCTGCTTTTGTTGAAATTTGGCATAAAGATTTTTTTCTGTATCGGAGGCCTTCTCGTCACTGAATTTATCAATATCGATTACGCTGTTTGAAATCAGTGCATTGTAAACATCATAAATCGGAACGATGATCTGGCTGGCATCATTTACGCCTTCATAATCATATTCTTTGACTGCCTCGATCTTGTTCAGAAGGATACCTGCCACACGCTGTTTCAGGATCTGATAAATAGCACTCTGCCAGTCAGAGTCCACTGAAAGATAGACATCGTTTCCGGCAACAGGTTCTACGGTTGTGGCATTGTCAATCTTAAGTACTTTACCAAGGTTGTCGACTGTAACTGTTTCCTGACCGTCTTTGCCCTGCAGCTGAAGTTCCATATACTGTTCGATGCCGGCTTTACCAATGATCGCATCATTGGAATAATCTGCATTTTGTTTTTTGAGGCTTTCCAACTCTTCTGATGATGCACGTCCGGTATAACCAAGAAGAGGTCCCATACTGTCATCATCTACATACTGACGGACAGAATCTTCCAGCACATCAATACCCTGTAATTCATTCTGATTTTCCATTACAGCAGCAACTGTACTTTCACTGACATTGGTCGCGATCGTAACTGCCATGTATTTCTGAAAACTGTTTGTGCTGAGTTCATAACGCATGATAGCAATATTCAGGATTTCCTGCTTCGTAAGTTCTTTCGGAAGACCGTATTGCTCCAGTTCTGCATCCGTATAAGCATTATCTCCGTAAAGAACGATAGAAAAGCCCTTACTTCCGGTAAGGTAATTCATCATCTCATCTGCCGTGGCATTTGCCTCATCTTCCGTCAGATCATCGATCAATGCGTGACCATAAATATCCGCCCGGAATCGGTTCAGCGTAAATCCCTCATCTACGTCAAAACTGTAATTTCCTTCTTTATCCAGCTGGATATGGAAAGAATTGGACAGCGAATCTCCGTTGGATGCAAGGATTTTCAATACTTTATATGCAACCCCGTTCAGTGTGAGGTTTTTTTCCCTCGTTGTATCATACGTTCCGTTGTCCTCAAATGTAAGAGAATACGACAGAACATTTGACGCGATCAGCTTATTGTTTTTGTCATAAATATTTCCACGGGTGCTCTTAAGCACACGCGTCTTGGTCGTTCTTGTCTGAAACTCATCTATGTAGTTTTCTCCCTGAATGATCTGGAGATTAAATAACTGTCTGATCAGTACAAATGCCATAAGAAAAAACACAAGAAGAAGTACAGACGTTCTCTTTAACTGAATTTTTTTGAATAGTTTTTTTATTTTAGTACCCAAATAGACTCACTTTCTTTCCTTGTTGCGCTCATGAAATGATAGTTAATATAGCGAAAGATCCGATACACGATCACAGTAAGGAACACTGTGTAAAAAACTTCCGGAACAATGATTCTTGTAAAATATGTACCCAGCCCCAGTCTTCCGCGGAGCAGAAACTGCAGTCCATATACAGCAAGATTATAGAATGTATCCATGATCACTGCCAGCATGATCGGCACTTTAATGTCGTCATCATAATAAATACGAAATGCGTAACCGCTGAAAAAGCCGACATACATATAGATCAGTGCATAGAAACCAAATACTGAGCCATAAAACAGATCTATCAGAATACCGCTGAAAAAGCCTGTCCACAAGCCTACTTTACGTCCTCTCATAAGTCCCATGGAAACACAGAGAATCAGCAGCAGATTAGGTGTGATCGAACCAATAGATATCAGATGCAGCACAGTCGACTGGATCAGAAAACAGACAACTGTCGTCAAAAGCAAAACAAACTTGCTTCTCATCACTGTTCTCCTTCCTCTATGGAATCCTGTTTGTTTACGGTAATTACAAACACATCTTTGAGATGCTGAAAATCAACAGGTGTAACAAGTGTCCCTGTCTTTGTCAGATTGTTGGAATCCAGCGAAATCTCACTGACATATCCGATAAAAAGTCCCTCGACATACTTTTCGCTGATATTTGAAGTAACAATCCGTTCTCCCGCTGTTACTTTATCTTCTTTGTCATAGAGCTGTGTAAAACGCAGTTTACCCTCATCGATCAGTTCCAGATCACCTTCGACTACGCAGGTATCATCGGTACCGACAGTCATTGCACTTACATTACTGCTGTCGTCAATGATCGAACGGACAGTTGCCCAGTTGCTGCCTACCTCAGTGACAATACCAACCAGACCTTTTCCGGCGATAACATTATTGTCTACACGTATTCCGTCTTTACTTCCTTTATTGATCATAAATGTATCATACCAGTTGCCCGGATCTTTCGAAATGATCCTTGCCGCAATTTTCGGATAATCGGAATACTCTTCATCCAGCTTATACAGTTCCTGAAGCCGTGTAAGCTCAGACTGACTCTGAATCAGAATATTATTCTGCTCTGTCAGTGTATCTACTGTATTCTGAAGTTCCTTATTTGCATCTACAAGATCCTGCTTGTCCTTAAATGCTCTGTTAAGATCAGTAAGCCATACACCAATCGTAGTGATACTCTTTTCGAAAGGAACTATAATTGCTCCGGCGGCCTCCTGAAACGGAGCTGCCGTAATACCGGATGCCAGTGTGGCAACAATCGTACTTCCACAGAAAAGTGTCATAATAACAAGCAGATGTTTACTTTTTAAATGTATACGAAACCGAAACTTTTTTTTCAGGTTTTTCATGTATCATACCCCTAAAAGATCATAATTTACGTTGTTTTACGGGCTGAGCCCACTTCATCATGTCACGGTCACGGATAATTTTTTCCAGTCCCGTGACCGTTGCTTTTTCGTAAAGATCTGAAAGCCTAAACGAAAAGCCGGTGTAACTTGCAAGATAATTATCTATATATGGAATCTTTGTACTTCCTCCTGTAAGGAAAATCCCCTCGCGCGCAATGTGATAGGAAATCTGCGGAGGAATACGTTCAAGAAAAGTCTTCATCTCTGCCGCAATCTCATTGACGCAGTTCATGATCCCTGCATTGACCACATATCCGGAGATTACTTCTTCTCTGGGAAGGCCGGATATTCCGTCGATACCAACGACTTTACGTGCATCCTTACGCTGATCATTCAGACGTCCCATCGCAAGTTTCAGACGTTTTCCTGTACGCGTACCGATCTGAAGATTGTAGCGCTTACGTATCTCATTGCAGATTGCCTCATTCATCTGCCTGCCACCGATCGGAATCTTTCTGGCAATGATGATCTTGCCGTCAGTAATAACCGAAAACTGCGTACTCTGTGCGCCGATATTAACAATCATGCTTCCCGCATTTTTATTAAGATCCACTCCCATGGCAATCGCATCTGCGATCGGTGCCTCTACCATATAGACTCTGTTCTGACGGAGCCAGTATCCGTTTGCCACATGATAGTATGCTCTTTTTTCGATGGCTGTCATATCAAGCGGTACCGAAAAAAACATATCAGAACCGATACCGAGAAAACGGTCGATCTTTTTCATCATACTGTACAGTGCGATCTCCTGCAGTTCCAGATTGGCAATCATACCAAAAGCCATCGGCGAATTAACTACGATATCAGCAGGTGCTTTTTCAAACATATCGTATGCTTCATTGCCCACGGCGATGATCCTGCGTCCCTTTGATGCAAGCATGTTCTTTTCCATGTAACTTTTGTTTTTAAAAAAGGAATAGACTTTAATGCTGCTGCTTCCCAGATCTATTCCGTATGTTTTTCTTAAAAGCATAAAACAATCCCTTCATACCGGATATTCGTCCAACAGTCCCTGTTCTCTGAAACTTACGTATCTCTGATCGCCGATGATTATATGATCCAGCAGACAGATGCCAAGCATCTCACCTGCCTGACTGATTCTCTCTGTGATTTCTTTATCGCATACACTGGGGGACGGATTTCCTCCCGGATGATTGTGAATCAGTATCAGGTTGACCGCATGATAACGCAGAGCTTCCAGAAAGATTTCTCTCGGAGTGATCAGCGTTGCATTGACGGTTCCCTTAGACAGCAACGTATCACCAAGCAGATGGTTCTGATTATCCAGCATCATGCAGATCATCACTTCCTGCTCCTGATGACGGAGCTGCTCCATATAATACGCAGCAATCGAATCCGGATTTTTAAAATCCAGCATAGGCCTCGCGGCCTCACTGGCGATCCGCTTCGACAGTTCCCCGATACATTTTAGCTGAACTGCCTTGACGGCACCTATTCCGTGAATCCTGCGCAGTTCAGGAAGTGAACTGTGAATGATTCCCGGAAGTCCCGGATAAGAAGACTGCTCCATGTGTTTTAAAATATCATTTGCCAGAGTCAGTGAATTGCTTCCCCTGGTTCCTGTCCGGAGTATCACTGCCAGAAGCTCGCTGTCGCTTAAAGAGCCTTCGCCTTCCCGTATACATTTCTCATAGGGTCTCTGTGATTCCGGCATTTCTTTGATCGTATGGTTCATTTGATTTACCTGCCGCTCTCTGTGACAGAATCTCAAAAGAATCAAAGATTATTCTAGCATAAAAAGAGGGAGATGTACACTCCCTCCTAAAAATTCTTAAATTTTTCACATATGAATTCAGCAGTTTTTATGCCGTCCATAGCCGCAGAAGTAATACCTCCCGCATATCCGGCGCCTTCGCCACAGGGGTAAATCCCCTCAATATTTGCACAGCCCTGTCTGTCCCGCACAATACGCACAGGAGAAGACGTACGGCTTTCGATGCCGCTCAAAAGTGCATCCGGCCGGTCGAAACCTTTTATCTTTCTGCCAAATGCAGTCACACCTTCTTCAATGGAATCTCCTATTTCTTTCGGAAGAATCGAACGGACATCTGCAAGGACATATGCCCCTTTCATCTGTGGCACAACCTCGCCAAATTCCGTACTTTTCCTGTGTTCTTTGAAATCTCCGAAAAGCTGTACCGGGATCCTGCCTTTTCCAAATTCCCATGCTGTCTTTTCCAGATTTCTCTGAAAAGCAATACCTCCAAGAACACCTTCCTCCGGAAAATCCTCCGGTGAAACAGTAACGATCAGCGCACTGTTGGCATTTTTGCTGCCACGTGCCTGATAGCTCATCCCGTTGACTGCAAGCATTCCCTCTTCTGAGGACGCATTGACTACATAACCTCCCGGACACATACAGAACGAATAAACACCTCTGCCATTCTCACAGGTATGTGTCACTTTATAGCTGGCTGCTCCCAGCGCTTCGTTTTCTTCTTCGCCATAAAGATCCATATTGATCATTTTCTGGGGATGCTCTATACGAAGTCCTACTGCAAAAGATTTCGTCTGCATAAAGATCCCGCGTCTGTGAAGCATGGAAAAAGTATCGCGGGCACTGTGTCCAAGTGCAAGTACACAGATTTCCGCCGGTATTTTTTCTTTATCATTAATTTCCACAGCGCAAAGCCGCCCGTTTTCCATACAAAGGTCTGTTACTTTTGATTCAAAACGGAACGCCCCACCCATTTCTTCAATCTGATGGCGCATGGTCTCAACAATCCCAATCAGCACGTCCGTTCCGAGATGTGGCTTCTGCTGATATACAATTTCCTGCGGCGCACCTGCTTCCACAAAGCGTTTCAGCACCTCATGATTACGTCCGTTCGGATCTTTTACCAGCGTATTCAGCTTTCCGTCAGAAAACGTACCCGCACCGCCTTCACCAAACTGTACATTAGACTCCGGATCAAGAATCCCGTCTTTCCAGAAACGATCAACCGTTTCCTTACGCTTCTGTGCCTCCTGTCCGCGTTCCAGTACCAGCGGCCGGTAACCTGCTCTCGCAAGATACCATGCACAAAAAAGGCCTGCCGGTCCACTTCCGACAACTATCGGAGGATTCTTCAGAACCTCTTCACCTGATTTCGGAAAACAATATTCTTTCTTTTCAAAGAAAGTCACATTTTTATCTCTGTTTTTGCGAAGCAGTTTCTTTTCTGCCGGAGTATTCACATCTATCGTATAAACAAATTTTTTGTCATCTTTATGACGGGCATCCAGAGACTGGCGTACAATTTCGTAAGAAAAGGTATCTTCCCCGCATCTCAGAGTCCTGGCTATTTTTTTTCGTAATTGCTCCTGCCTGTGATCAACAGGAAGTTTCAACTGTGTAATACGTATCATAACTTCTCCTTCGCGCTGTGTAAACCAGCTGCTGCACCACTTGACCATGCCCACTGCAGATTATAGCCACCGCATGGTCCGTCAATATCCAGAAGTTCTCCTGCAAAATAAAGTCCTTTATGGATATTGGATTCAAGTGTTTCCGCATTTACCTGAGTCGTATCCACGCCACCGGAGCAGACCTGTGCCTGTTCCATTCCGGTACTTCCTCTGACTGTCAGTCTGTATGAAGTCAGCGTCTGAATAAGATCTTTTTGTTTGCGAAAAACACGGATCAGTTTATCCGGCAGAAGTCCTACAAGAAGTTCTGCTTCTGACTGATACGGACAAAGCTCCCGTCGCCTGTCCAGAAGCTCCGTCAGTTCTTCTGTCGTATATTCCGGGAAGAAATTGATGGAAAGTTCTGCTTTTTGGCTTTCTTCCAATGCACGGACCGCATATCTGCTGAGCTGAAAAACCGGAATTCCGGAAACACCGTAGTCCGTAAGCTGAAGTTCGCCCCGTTCTTTATAAAGCGGCTTTCCATCCAGAAGCAGGGTCACTTCGCCTTCTGTACGCACCCCTGCCCAGACAGAAAATACATTTCCCTTACAGCGTAATCCTGTAAGTGCCGGCAGTGGTCTCACGATCCGGTGCCCGAGCTTCTCTGCAATCGCATATCCGCTTCCGTCAGAGCCGGGAACCTGTGAAGCACCGGAACCATTTGCCAGTATCACCCTGTCACCTTCGTAGGTCCATCCTTCGGTCCGGACTTTCCATCTGCCGTCTTTCTGATAAACATCCTTCACTTTTTCTCTTGTTTTTATTTTTACTTTCAGAGAGCGCGCTTTCAAAAGCATCAGTTCCGGAATGCATTTTGCCTGATTACTTCTGGGATAAACCCAACCATTACGGTCAGTAAAAGCCACACCCATCTGTCCAAAAAACTCCAGTGTATCTTCCATGGAAAACTGTTTTAAAACGCTTTGTACAATTTCCGTGTGTTCTCCACGAAAAATTTCCGGACACATCTCTTTATTGGTCAGATTGCAGCGGCCGTTTCCGGTCACGCAGATCTTACGGCCCGGATTTTCATTCTGTTCAAGAACAGTTACTGTTGCACCGTTCTGTGCCGCCACAATTGCCGCGGTCAGCCCTGATGCGCCGCCGCCAACCACGATCACCTGCGGATTTTCACTCATACTTTCTCCCTTTCCCTGATCAGGGAAGTGTCACAATCTTTGCGTCAACAAGCTTCTGTAAAGACATCAGTACACCGAGTTTTGCATGTTCCCATGTGAGTCCGCCCTGGAAATAAACTGCATATGGCGGTTTGACCGGACCGTCTGCTGAAAGTTCAATTGAAGATCCCTGCACAAAAGCACCTGCCGCCATGATTACCTGACTGTCATATCCCGGCATATCCCACGGTTCCGGATCCACATAGCTGTCTACCGGTGCCGCTGCCTGAATGCCCTTGCAGAATGCAATCAGCCCTTCCGGTGTACCCAAAGTTACTGCCTGAATGATATCCTGACGTGGTTCACTTCCGTTCGGAACAACCGGGAAACCAAGTTTTTCATAAATATTTGCAGCAAATACAGCACCTTTTAACGCGCCCTTCGTCACCATTGGCGCAAGGAAAAATCCCTGATAGAAAGAGCGATTTACGCCAAGAGATGCTCCGACTTCCATGCCAAGTCCCGGACAGGTCATACGTGTTGCTGCATTTTCCACGCATTCTTTTGTTCCTGCAATATAACCACCGATCGGTGCAAGTCCGCCTCCCGGATTTTTGATCAGAGAACCAACGATCATGTCTGCACCTACATCACTAGGTTCTACTGTATCTACAAATTCTCCGTAGCAGTTGTCGACCATACAGATTACATCCGGTTTGATACTCTTGACAAAAGAGATCAGTTCTCCAATCTGTTTTACAGAATAAGAAGGTCTTGTCTGATAACCTTTGGAACGCTGAATTTCGACAAGTTTTGTTTTTTCATTGATAGCTGCACGGATCGCATCATAATCGAAGGTTCCGTCTTCTTTCAGATCAACCTGTCTATAGGTTACACCATATTCTGCAAGAGAACCTCTGGATGGACGGATTCCGATTACTTCTTCCAGAGTATCATATGGTTTTCCTGCCGGTGCAAGAAGTTCATCTCCCGGCCGGAGATTTCCAAAAAGCGCAATTGCAAGTGCATGTGTACCACAGGTAATCTGTGAACGGATCAGACATGCTTCTGTATGGAAGGTGTCCGCATAGACTTTTTCCAGTGTGTCTCTTCCGAAATCATCATACCCATAACCGGAAGAAGACTGAAAACACTCTGCGCTTACTTTATTTTTCTGCATTGCCATCAGTACTTTTAGCTGATTATACTCTGCTGTTTTATCAAACTGTTCAAATCGTTCTTTCAGAGATTCTTCGATCTCTGCTCCAAAATCATATACCTGAGAAGAAATCCCAAGCTGTTCATAAAGTTCTTTCATTCTAAATGATCTTCCTTTCCTCACAAATGCGTTTCATATAATTCAGGATTTCTTTTTCATCCCAGTCAAATTTCTCTTTATCTACCCAGATCACATCCGACTCCCTGCGAAACCAGGTAAGCTGACGCTTTGCAAAATGCCTGGTATCACGTTTCAGAATACGTACAGCCTCTTCCAGTGGATATTCTCCCTCCAGATACGCAAGGATTTCTTTATAGCCAAGTCCCTGCATGGAGACCATTCCCCGGTGACAGCCTTCCTGCCTGAGATCTGCAACCTCTTTTACCAGACCCTCTTCCAGCATCTGATCCACGCGCCTGTCAATTCTCTCATATAGAATCTCACGAGGTGCATTCAACACAAAATAGGCAAGATTATATGGGCTTACCTGTTTTTTTTGTTCTTCATTATGTTCAGAAATCGGTGTTCCGTTCTGATGATAAAATTCCAATGCCCGGATCACACGTTTGACATTATTGGCATGAATCGCCTCTGCGCTCGCCGGATCGACTTCGCGAAGGCACTCATGAAGATACTCCGCACCTTTTTCTTCTGCCAGCTTTTCCAGTTCGGCTCGGTAAGTATTTTCCTGCTGTGCCTCTGTAAAATCAATATCTCTTGTCACTGCCTGAATATAAAAGCCAGTTCCGCCGACCAAAATCGGGAGTTTCCCCTTTGCATAGATTTCTTCCATGGCAGCTTTTGCCATATCCTGAAATTTCACAATATGAAATTCCTCTTCCGGTTCAAGTACATCCACCAGATAATGCTTCACGCCCTGCATTTCTTCCTTACGGATTTTTGCCGAGCCGATATCCATTCTTTTATATACCTGCATGGAATCCGCGGAAATAATTTCCCCGTTCACCGCTTTTGCAAGTGAGATAGACAGACTTGTTTTTCCCACTGCCGTCGGTCCGGTAAGGACAATTAAAGGTCTTTTCATAACTGCTCCTGTATTATTATACAATTCTTTTAAATTTCTTTTCCAGTTCTGTACGCGTCATCGCAATGATCGTCGGACGTCCATGTGGACAGTGATACGGATTATCCAGTGTCAGAAGCTCATCGATCAGCTTTTCTGCTTCTTCAAAAGACATTGCATGATTGCCTTTTACTGCCGCTTTGCATGCCATAGTCGCGAGTTTTGATGCAAAAATATCCAAAGCATCTCTGCTGTTATTTCCGGAAAGATTGTCAAGCATTTCCAGAAACAGATCTTCTTCTGTCAATCCATAAAGGTTCGACGGAACAGCGCTGATCCGATACTCACGACCGCCGAAGTTCTCAATTTCAAAACCGAACTGTTCAAAATAATCTTTATTTGAATTCAGAACTTCTTCTTCCTGCATACTTAAGGTAACGATCATCGGCGGACTCAGATACTGCGAATCAATGGAATGTTCACGGAACTGTTTCACCATGCGCTCGTAGTATACTTTTTCGTGCGCTGCATGCTGATCGATGATATAAAAGTTATCTTCAAACTGCACCAGCCAGTAAGTATCAAAGATCTGTCCGACTACACGGATGCGGCTTCTGGATTCCGGTGCAAGAAGTTTTTCCTCGAAGAGTTCAAGTTGCTGCGGAGGTGCCTGTTTCTTTTCCGGCTCTTCTGTCAGCTTTAATTCCGCCTGCTTCTTCTCTTCATCCAGTTTCTGGTTTTCACGAAGTGTACCACTGAACATTTCTTCCTCTGCCTCAGAGAATGCAGGTCTGTATTCTGCTGCCGGTTCGCGGACAATTGTTTCGGATTGGGTACCCTGCGAAAAAGGCTTTCGTATTTCCGTTCTTGCATTTAAGCCATCCCTTACTTCCGGCTTTGGATTTAAACTTGCCTGTACTTCCGGCTTTCTCACCGTATTCGGGTACATTTCTTCCCGTCGTTTCGTTTCAAACGGTTCCGGCACCGCAGCACGGGTGATTTTTTCTTCTTTTGCTTCTGTTTTTGCAGGAGTACTGTCTACAGATACTTTCGGTATCATTTCCTTTCTGGTCAGTGCACTCCGAACCATATCATACACTGCATCATAAACTTCCTGTTCTCTGGCAAAACGTACCTCTCTTTTTGCCGGATGTACGTTGACATCGAGATCATTCCCCTCCATCTCCATACGAAGCGAAACGAACGGAAATTTGTGCTGCATCAGAAATCCTCTGTATGCATTTTCGATAGCCTTTGTAATGATATTGTTTTTTACATAACGGCCATTGATATAATAGTTTTCAAAGCTGCGGTTTCCTCTGGCAATCTCCGGTTTTCCTACAAATCCTTCTACTTTCATAAAAGAATTTTCATAATTTACATCCAGAAGAGCTTTTGCAATTTCCCTGCCATACACGCTGTATATGACATCTTTCACACTGTAGTTTCCGGATGTATGCAGCTTGACCTGTTTATTCTGAATATATTTAAAGGAAATCTCCGGATGTGACAGAGCAAGCTGTTCCATCAGCGTATGGATATAATTTGCTTCTGTCATATCTGATTTCAAAAATTTACTTCTCGCCGGTGTATTATAAAAAAGATTTCGCACAAGGAACGTCGTTCCTTCCGGCGCACCGAGTTCTTCCAGCGCAATTTCATTCCCACCTTCGATCACATAACGGGAGCCGCTGATATCCGAAGGTGTTTTAGTGATCAGTTCCACCTGTGAAACAGCTGCAATACTGGAAAGCGCCTCACCACGGAATCCCAGTGATGCAATATGCTCGAGATCCTCAACCTTTTCAATCTTGCTTGTCGCATGACGCAAAAAAGCAAGCGGGATCTGCTCAGATTCCATTCCGGATCCATTATCTGTGATACGGATCAGCTTTTTTCCGCCATCTGTGATTTCCACAGTCACTGCCGTTGCTCCGGCATCTATGGCATTCTCTACCAGTTCTTTTACAACCGAAGACGGACGCTCCACTACCTCTCCGGCAGCAATCTTGTCAATTGTATTCTGATCTAAAACTGCGATTTTTCTCAAAGCACCCTCCATACAGCAGATTGTCCGTTACTGTTCACAGTAACGATCATCCCGCCCTTTTACCAGCGATTTTTGATCTTGTTCTGTAAATTATATAAAATATTCATAGCTTCCATCGGTGTCAGATGTGTCATATCAAGATCACGGATTTCATCTACGATATCATTATCCTGTACGGTGTCAAAAAGTGACATCTGGGCCATATCTACCTGATCATACATGATTTTCTGCTTTTTCTTCGGAGCGGTCAGATCTTTAACTGCAGCTGTGATATCAGCGTCGCTCAGTTCCTCTACCAGCTCCTTCGCGCGACTGATAACAGAATCCGGAACACCTGCCAGCTTGGCAACCTGAATACCATAACTCTTGTCAGCGCCGCCTTTGACAATCTTTCGAAGGAAAACAATATCGTCGCCCTTTTCTTTGACTGCAATACAGTAATTGTTCACTCCCGGAATCTTGCCTTCCAGCTCGGTCAGTTCGTGATAGTGTGTCGCAAAAAGAGTCTTCGCACCGCAAAGCTTTGTATTGCTGATGTGTTCGATCACTGCCCAGGCAATGGCAAGTCCGTCAAATGTACTTGTACCACGTCCGATCTCATCGAGGATCAGAAGACTCTTTGCGGTAGCATTACGGAGAATATTTGCAACCTCTGTCATCTCTACCATAAAAGTACTCTGACCGCTTGCAAGATCATCAGAAGCCCCGACACGGGTAAAAATCCGGTCTACGATTCCGATATTTGCTTTTTCCGCCGGAACAAAACTTCCGATCTGCGCCATCAGAACGATCAGTGCAGTCTGACGCATATATGTAGATTTACCTGCCATATTCGGTCCAGTAATGACAGAAACACGCTTTTTCTGGTTGTCCAGATATGTATCGTTCGCAATAAACATGTCGTTCTCGATCATCTGCTCAACAACCGGATGACGTCCGCCTTTGATGTCAAGGACACCATTCTCGTTAATCTTTGGTTTCACGAAATTGTTGCGTTCTGCCACAAGTGCAAGTGAAGCAAATACATCAAGTGCCGCAACTGCTTTTGCGGTCTTCTGGATACGTACAACTTCCTGTCCGACCTTTTCTCTTACATCTGCAAACAATTCATATTCCAGAGCATAGAGGCGGTCTTCCGCACCAAGGATCAGATCTTCCAGGTCTTTCAGTTCCTGTGTGATATAACGCTCTGCATTTGCCAGTGTCTGTTTCCGGACATAGTTGTCCGGAACCTGGTCTTTAAACGAATTTGTCACTTCAAGAGAATAGCCGAATACACGGTTATATTTGATCTTGAGGGTTTTGATACCGGTGCGTTCTTTCTCTCTTGCCTCAAGTTCTGCCAGCCATTTCTTGCCGTCTGTACGGGAGCGGCGGTATTTGTCTACGTCCGGATTAAAACCTTCCCGGATGATACCTCCGTCTTTTTGTGCAAGCGGCGGATCTTCTACGATCGCGCGTTTGATCAGATTCGTCACATCTTCCAGCGGATCCATGTCTTCATAGATCTGCCTCAGGACAGGTGCCTCAAAATCTTTCAGAATCTGACGGATAAACGGAAGCATTTCCAGTGAAGATGCAAAAGAAACCATATCTCTCGGATTTGCAGACTGATAGCTGATACGGCTGACCAGTCGCTCAAGATCATAGATCGGGTTTAAGTATTCTCTGATCTCTTCGCGGAGCATCGGTTTCTGTGTCAGTTCTTCCACTGCTGCCAGTCTCCGGTTGATCTCGTCAGCATCGATCAGCGGCTGCTCTACATATCCACGCAGTGTACGGGCACCCATTGCCGTCTTTGTCTTGTCCAGAACCCACAGAAGAGATCCACGTTTCTGTTTTTCGCGAAGGGTTTCTACAAGTTCAAGATTTCGTCTTGTAGAACTGTCGATCAGCATAAATTTATCTGCCGTGTATGGATGGATCGTTGCCATATGTGACAGTGCCGTTTTCTGTGTCTCGTTGAGATACTGGAACAAAGCACCTGCTGCGATCACACCGCTGTCATAATCCTGAAGCCCCAGACCTTCCAGCGTATTTACATGGAAGTGTTCTTTCAGAGTACGCTGACAGAGACTGTCATCAAAATACCAGTTATCCAATGGGAAAATACAGATTCTCAGGCGGTCCTTTAAATCTTCTGTATCAACTCCGCTCATAAAAAAGGCTTCATTACAGATAATTTCTGCCGGAACGAATTTATTGATCTCGTCAAGCAGCTTCTGTGGTCTGTCTACCTCGGTCAGGAAACAGTCACCGGTAGTAATATCTGCAATAGCACAGCCAAAATGGTCTTCGAGTGAAACGATCGACATCAGATAGTTGTTTTTGGATTCATCCAGAGATGTTGCATCCAGCGTTGTTCCCGGTGTCACCACTCGGATAACTTCACGCTTTACAAGTCCCTTTGCTTTCTTTGGGTCTTCTACCTGCTCACAGATCGCAACCTTATGCCCTTTTTCGATCAGTCGTTTGATGTACACTTCGGATGCATGAAACGGAATACCGCACATCGGCGCACGTTCTTCCAGTCCGCAGTCCTTTCCGGTCAGTGTCAGTTCCAGTTCTTTAGATACAAGAAGCGCATCGTCAAAGAACATTTCATAAAAGTCACCCAGCCTGTAAAAAAGCACACAATCCTTATATTTTTCCTTTGTTTTGCAGTATTCCTGCATCATCGGTGATAATGTACTGGTATCAGCCGGAAACCCCGTGTTTATGCGGGTTGTGGATGCCTCATATTCTTTTTTGACCCACTTTTGACCCATTTTTTTTTCTTCTTCAATGTTTCTTGCTTTTTCCAAATATTTAAACCTCTTCCTAAAATCTCATTTCATCAGCAAAATCAGCTTTCTTTTCCATACTTTTCTTCATAATTTCTTATCGTGGTTGCTTTAAGATTCCGAACCTTATAAAGTTCCATCCATTTCTCATACCATTTTAAAACGGACATACTCGAATCAAAGCCTGGAACACCTGGGAGAACCTCCGCTAAATACATGCTTCTTTGCTTTCTCACTTGCTGAAGATTTGTTCCATAGATAGAAAAAGGCGGTTTGCCAGAACCCTTAATTGTGATTCTGGCTTCATACCGCCCATCTTTTCTTTGTCGGATTCCCTTACCTATTTCTTTTCCTTTTAGATTTTTCCCATAACATTACCATCCTTTTTCTAATAACAATAGATGATCATGCATGGCACTGGACTTAATTTTAACACAACCCCAAAAACCTTTCAAGACTGCCGATCTATCCATTTCTGAAATTTTTTCTTATCAATCAGTGTTCTGCGCCCAATCCGTACCATGAAACAGTTTTCATTCATCAATGATCTCATTG
>OLNC01000543.1_pt1 | contig 35048 bp, 35 predicted proteins | sample 1672011 | NCBI WGS metagenome assembly OLNC01 (sample SAMEA3136636, study PRJEB25190) | human gut metagenome | biome: human gut; feature: human-associated habitat; material: faeces | place: Austria | collected 2013
CTTTTTTCAGGGAATTCTGACGCTTTTTTTCGGTAAATTTAGTGTATCATAAACACATTTCTGTTCTTTATTGCATATGCTGTTGTCTTTATACTCACTTCAGGCATATGTATAACCGGGCAGGCCTTTTTACATTGACCACAATTAATACACATACTCTGACTTATCTCAGGAATAAAGAATCCTGTTTCCACTTGTTTCATCGTTATGCAGTCATTAGGACATATATTTACGCAACTATAACATCCTGTACAGTTTAAAGGTATTTGTAACATATATTTTTCTTACCCTCTTACTAATTTGCTTTACATTCATTAAACGAAATGACAAAGCAAAAAATGAAACTTATGATTTGTCATTCTGTCTATTAGCTTTACACTCTCCTTAAATTCGCTTTTATTATGGTATATACACAAAAACAATAGATTAGGTAAAACACAGCAAATTACAACTCGTATTAGTAAAGTACCAATTTCATTAAATTCTATAATACCGCATAGTAATGTTGTTATACAACAGACAATTGCCGAAACCGCCACGTAAAAGACAAGCATTTTCAAATAGTCCTTTAAATATTTCCTTTCAAATAATGTTGAAAAAAGATTGTTTAAAAGCCACGGCATTCCCACTATTAACGCCGATAATACGGTTGATAAAATAATACCATAAATCCCCCAAAACTGCACCATTACTAAATTCATACACAAATTCGCCAAAGCTGTTACCAGTGGTCTAAATCTGTCTTTGTGCCAGATTCCCGCAGCGTCCTTATAAAGATTTAATAATGAATTTATCTCCATTATAAAGAAATATATACTAAAACAAATTACAGCAGCATATCCTAGCATCAGACTGTCTCCAACCCATAATCTCATAAAAGGCTGAAATAAACTTAGAAAACAACAAGTGCAAAATCCAGAAATCCAGGAAATTATAAATGTAAATTTCTTTAAATCCTCAAAATTTTTTTCTTTGCTTTCTATAATCAAACTATTACCGATTCCAGCAGTACACGCTGAAAAAATCACCGTTATAAACCCCATAACTGAGTTTAAAATATAAAAATAGTTTTGATATATAGCTAACATTTCTAAGCCTAAAAACGCGGAAATCACGATGGTATCTACCGAGTTTACTACAACACCTCCCACTTTAGCTGTAAATAAGTCTCGAATCCTTTTATTGATTTTTGAAACTATATCATGCTGTAATTTTTTTCCAGGTTTATATTCAGGAAACATTTTCATTGTAACAACAGCTGTTATAATGTTATTTGCTGCCTGCATAACCAAAAGAACAATCAGATATAAATAGTAGTTTTGCAAAAAGCAAAGCACAAATAGCTGCAATGCGTATTGTACAGTGCTTGTCGCTATCATAATTTTATTAATAATATCGCTTCTCTGGTAAGCATTCAACAAACAATTACGATATGCAAACAGCCAGTAAGACAATACCGTAGATCCAAGGTTTAGCAGGTATATAATATAAATATTTATATCTTGAGGGATCTCGCCTTCAATAAGATATGGCAGAAATGGCAGAATAGCTATTCCTAATATACCAATAACCACTCCTATGATTCTATAGTAAAACCGATACAGCCGCATAAGAGAACAAATTTCTTCGATATTATCTTCTGCCACAGGTTTATACATACTATAAACCATAGCGCTACCTACTCCCAATTCTGCCAGATTCAAGACCTGTAGAATAGACGTAAACAGACTATTAAGTCCCAGATATTCTACTCCCATGAAATAAATCATAGCTGTTCTCATCAAAAAAGGAACAACTATTTGATATACTCTGTATATGCCTCCATAAACTATATTACGGGCAGCATTTTGCGTTCGATTGATTTTCATGATCAAGCTCCTAATAATTTGCTAATTAAATCTTTGCTTTCTAATGCTTTGGCACAGTATTCCGGCATTTTGACTTCTAGCAAATCAGTAATCTCGTCTTCCCTTTTCATAAGCCAGAAGAATTTATCTAAAAGATCAGATTCCTTTTGTAACTCCTGCACCGGAATTACATAATTTTCAGCAGTCCCAAAGATGTCCTGAGCTATTCCTCTTGCTTTTACCGAATATCCTACAACGAGTGTCGGCACACAAGAAGAATATGCTGCTATCGTCGCATGAGTCCTTGCTCCAATAAAAAATCTGCATCGCGATATATATCCTTTTAACTCCATACAATTACAATCATCTATCATGCAGATTCGTCCTGTATCAGCAAAGTAGTTGAATAAAAATTGAAGGACTGTTCTGTCATCATTGTTTTTTTCTACAACATGAGGAATTAATGCTATATTCATATCTGTTTTTTCAATAATATAAGCCAGCAGTTTTTGATAATTAGCTATTGTAATGCCATTCACGGATTCACAAAGTGTAATTAACGGACTTATATTTATTCCAACAGTATTATTTTCTAAAAATCTTTCCGGCAAAGGAAGGAGTCTCTTTTCCAACTGAAATGCCGGATCCGGCAATAAATATGTATTGGGATTATATTGTTTTAACAAATTATATGTGATACTCTCTCTGGCAGTTATCAAATCATATGAGGCAATGTCCCTTTCCAGAGGTTCTGTCATATCGGTCGGTTCAAAAGAGCACCCCCATAAAACTGTTTTCGCTCCCCGTCTATGGATTCCTGTATTATAAAAGCCTAAAACTTCTCTTCCTGCATAGCAATAATTATCTCCCCCGATCGAGAAATATACATCTCCTTTTCTAACATTTTTGAAAAAATTATTTCTGCTCAAAATTGTCTGCATATAATTGTTTTTCTTTACTCTGCGATAAATTGCCGCACAAATATGTTTCCAAGAAAGACCTTTCAACTCAGCGACCATATCTGTTTGTACATCAACTATTCCATTGAGTCCATATTTCAAATCTGATTCTGGCTTCCTCGAATATAATATAATATCTGTTCTGTCTAATATTTTCTGAGTTGCTCTTACAATGGCTTCGCAGCCGTGATTTGTACTCCCATTATGATAATATAATTTAATCATTATTGCATTACTCCCTGTTTTTATTCTGGATTCCAAACGACCAGTTAAAAAATTTGTTAACCACTGGCATTAACATAGTCAATATAGCCATAATAAGTGTGGTAAATACTATACCCTCAAATATACCAAACCTGGGGAGTAAATTCCCCAATAATTTATAATCAAGGAGCCGTATGATCTGAATCACAAAGCCATGTAAGCAAAGAACTTTTATAGAGTTTTCTCCCCAATATTTGAGAATACCAGAAATATTCTTTATTTTTCTCATACGCATTGCCATTTGATATATAATCAAAGTCCCTATACAGCCATTAAAAATATATAAAAATGGATTATTATAATCTCTTGATGCTATACTCACTAATCCATTCATAAATATAGTAAAAAGACTAATTACAAACAGGCATAACAATTGCCATTTTTTTATTTTTTTTGTATAAAATTTATATCCATAAAACCCCAAAGCAATAAAGACTGCTCCTATAAAAGCTCTTAAAATCGCACTGAGATAGCAATTGCATTCTGGCACAATTATGCCAACTATAAAAAAAAGACCGCTTGTTATAATGTTCAACGCTCTATTCCTAACAGTCAAAAAGAAAAAGAATATTGCCAGAAACATTGCCGGAAGGAACCACATAGCATTCCCCTGTAATTGAATCACAACTTTTATATTTGATAATAAAGTTACTTTTACCGGTGCTCCTCCTAAGATGGCAAGTATCGATATAAATAACTGATATAATGTACTCCATACAAAAAATGGCAATAGTAATGTCAATATTTTACTTTTCAGTTTAAACCTCTGATTTACTCCTTTTTCCTCTTTTATTCCATATAAAACTCCTGTAGTCAAAAAGAAAAGGGGCATATGAAAAGAATAAATCCATACCATTATTGGCGTATTTTGATAAGTTGAAAATGTATGACCAAATACCATTAATGCAATAGCAAATCCCTTGGCCATATCGATATAATCCAGTCTTTGATTTATCGACATAATTTGTTTATTCCTCTTAGTCTTGGCTTTTCGACGCATTTATACATGAAAAACTGAAGCACATATGTTATATATTCTCTTCCCCAAATACCTGTATACAAAACAACGCATTTTTTCCTTGGCAGTGAGTTTTCTTTTGGTTACCAATTCTTTCATGTATGTTTGGAACAATTGTCTGCTTTCCTTTTTATATGAAGCAGGAATCCAATTTCTGCAATCTGATGTAATTATAAGTTCTATTGTTTTTTTCATAATAGAATATGCCAATTCCAGCTCATTGTTTTGTTTAAAAAAAGAAATATGCTTTTTCCGTATTATAAGGGAATCAATATATCTTTTCTCATCACTGTCTATTCCATTTGAACAGCTCCCTATTCGCTGGACATAATAATATCCTACATCTGGAATACATACTACTTTTTCGCAATCTAAATAAAGATATGGCATAACATCCAGATCTTCATAATACATACCAGCTGTAAATCTCAATTGTTCCCACATTCTCCAATGATACAATTTTCCCCAGGGATTAATGATATTTACATAATCCTTTCCTTCTATATATCTCTTTCTAATTGCTTCTCTCCCCGAAAACGCAGCTATTTCATCTACATTAACACAGGTCCCTGCCTTCTTATCCTCAATAATCTGATAGCCGCAAATACAGCACTCCGCATGATATCTCTTTAAGTTATCCATTAAAACCTGACATAACTGTAAATCAATATAATCATCTGAATCAACGAACATAATATATTCACCTTGAGCAATATCAAGGCCACGATTTCTTGCCGAAGCAGCCCCTCTGTTTTTGCAATGAATTACTTTAATCCTTTGATCTTTTCTTTCTATCTGATCACAAATATCAGAACTTCCATCAGTAGAGCCATCATCCACCAAGATAATCTCTATTTTTGAATAAGTTTGATTACAAATACTTTGTACACATCTTTCAATATAGAGTTTTGCATTATAAACTGGAATAATAATAGATATAAGATCCTTTTGTTTTACGGAGTTTTCCTCGTTCATTCAACCTTACCTCTTCGTACTGCAGCTTTTATCATCCTTTTTACTGGGGTAGGGATACTACTTCTCACCTTCCGCCCAATTCTCACCGGTATCATTTTCCGATTATACCATGAATCAAGTACTGAATACCCACCTCTTCTGTATATTTCAAAGACTTTTTTTCTCTCCGGCTTTAACGTAGACGGTTTGCTGAGCTGACCATTATATTTTGCCGCCTTTTCATAAGAAGATTTAAAACGTTGTATTCCCTTTCCATATGTTTTCAACAATTGCTGTCCATGGGAATTGTTAATAATCATACATGATACACCTTTCTCAGGTTCTATATCTCCACCGTTATCATGCATCAGTTCAGGATGTACCAGATCAATACACCAATAATCGCCAATTGTAATATCTCCCGGTCGGTTATCTGAAGCGTATGGACAGTTATAACAATTTTCTCGATATGTATACATCTCTAAAAACATTTGGTAATACGAAGACTTCTCTGGTTCAAAATAGACTACCTTCTCTTGCCCATCCTCTCTTTGTATTGTCATTTGACCATACAATTTCCATCCTGCTGTTTTATCTCTAAAATGAAATTCTGTCACTCTTCCTTGCATTTTTTTCTCAGTATAAGCTAAATAATCCTGAAATAATTTAATACTTGGAACGCCATGACATATAATATCTATGGTATATAAGTTGGTGTACTCTTTTCCTAAATATTTTTTCAAACTTGACACCTGACACGGTGTTCCACTAAATAAAACTGTAATTTCGTTTTCAAGCTGTTGACGAATATCATAATAAACCGTTCCCATATCACTCTGCACATATTTAGACCCTTTTAAACGCCAGAGTTCACTTTTGTTTGATATACCTATATGCTTTGGATATAATTTACCATTTTTCTCCAGCATAGCGCAACCGTACACCATGCCTCCATTATCTAAAACTGATACTGCATAACTTGCGAAAAGACCGCCAGAAGCAGATTCCAATACATTTGTATTCTTTGAAACAGCAACATAGGTTTCTTTACTGGATACGTTTTTTATCTGATTTTGAAAAGCACAGATTTTTTTACATTTTAAGCAATTAATGCATCGGTCTTCATCAATTTCAGGGTATAAAAATCCATCTTTATCTTCATTGAATCGAATAGCATTTTGAGGGCAGATATTTATACATGCACCGCATCCACAGCAATTTTTCTTTTCTGGAATTAACTCTTCCGTTTTCATTCTTAACCTCGACTTTTCCAAACATTAATGACTTTTTGCTTTCTTTATTGCCTCCAGCTTTTGATAACCATATTGTTCATCCGGTTCCAGAAATGCTCCCTCTCCCCATTCATTCCATGCATTTATAAATAGCATCGGTTTCTTTTCTCTCTCTGCTCTGTCAACAAGTTGTTTCATATACTTTTCAAATTTCTCAATAGAAAAGCCTTCATACATTAATCCATGTTTATTTCTCGGAGTATTATCCCAATCAACAAAAGCACCCGGCAGAAAATCTTTTGTCCATTCTGCATTTAAAATAGTTTCCCATGTCTCATCATAAAAATACATAGAAAGATACTGTGGCTTGGCCCACGATTTACTGCTTCCGCTTCGTATTTTTCTATAAATAGATATAGCTCTTTCTCCCAAAACATTCCGAAGGAGTTTTATTGATGAACTCGTCCCCGGCTTATTTAATGACTTTATATTTCTGGAATATACCGGTTCAAATCCTATCCGATAATCAAAAATGTCGGCTCTGTAAAACATATCGGCATAATATGTAGGGAACTGGAAACAGACACACAATCCCGGAAAACCTTCTTCTTGGGTCCTCTTTCTTAAATACTTCACCATGTCATACAAATCAATAATTTGCTCTGGTTTATAAATGACGAATAGCGGTTTTCCATGAACTGTTATATAACGTTTGTCTCGAAAAAAAGGAAGAAGATACTGGAAATGCATTTCCCAATCCTGTTTTCCTCCATAATGCTGCTCCATAATAACTTCTCGATTTCCACCGTCCCAGTTTTTGCTCCAGTTCTCGTTTGCCCAGCAAAAACAGAAAGGAATATCTATCTCCTGATTCTGCAGCATCTGCTCCGCCGGCTTTTCAAGTAGCTTTCTTCCATTTTTGAACCAATAATGATAATAACAAAAACCAAAAACACCGTGTTCTTTTGCTATTTTTGCCTGCCAGATCTTTACATTGTCATCCATCAGATCATAATAGTTATTATCAAGTGGTACTTTGGGCTGCCTGTGCCCTTTGAAAAGGGGGCTTGCTTTCCTTACATTTGTCCACTCAGTAAATCCCTTTCCCCACCACTTGTTATTTTCAGGTATTTCGTGGAACTGTGGCAGATAAAACGGAATAATTTTAACCCCGCCCTGATCGTATACCTCAGCCATAATGTCCTCCTAACATATATTATCCTTTTATTTTAGTTATCTTTCATAAAATCCTGAAATACTTCTTTCAGGCATTGCCGCTGTAAAGCAGGTACAAAAACAGACATATCTTTTCCCTTCCATTTTGCAATCTGCATCAGCCTTATGTAACGCTTCGACCGTATTTTATAAAACTCTTTTGCCCCGTTTAAACCAAATCTCTTTTTGAAATAGGTCAAGGTCCCATTCATTCTCATCCGGAACTGTCTCTCACTGAACTCATCTTGTTTCTTTACAGTTGCACCTTCCAGATGAATAATCTTAGCCTGTGGTATGCTGACAACATCATATCCTTGTACTGTAATTCTCCACGTAAGTTCCTGCTCCTCTGCATACATAAAGAAATCCGGATCGAATCCCCCGAGACTTTCAAAAAGTTTTCTCGGCATCATCATATCCGCTCCGAATATATAGGCTACTTTCTTAATATCCTCAGAATAATTAAATTCTTCTTCAAATCTCCTTTTCTTCTTTCCTGCAACTGCTTTTTGACTGATTTTCCCAATTAAAATGGCCCTCCATGATGCTCTTTTCCGCTCTGTATTCAGATCATCAAATTGCATACAGTATGATGGAACGGCCTTCATATCGGGAGAATACAGATTTCCTCCAACTACTCCCGTTTCCGGGTGTGTTTTTATATAATCATAAAGTATTTTTATAGCATTATTAACTAATAAAGTATCTGGATTCAGCAAAAACAGATATTTCCCCTTTGCATATTCAGCCCCGAGATTATTAGCTTTTCCAAATCCAAGATTTTCGCCTGCCGATATCAAAGTAGCCTTATCACCCAAAGTATTTTTCAAAAAGGTTTCGGAATTATCTCTGGAATCATTATCTACAATTATAACTTCATAGTCTATTCCTCTTGTTTTCTCAACAATCGATTCAACACATTCTGCGACCATCTTTGCAGAACGATAGTTTACAATAATGACAGATACATCCATTTTCTTTTCCTCCAAGTTTAACGAAATTTCTGTATCACATTTCGGAGAAGTCTCCTACATTTAAAATATCTATAAAGAAATTTACATCTCTTCTTCATGTATTCATAGCTAATGAAGCTTTTTTCATCATGAACGGAAGTACATTCCAAATAATTTCTCAGTCCGTCAACGTTATCTAAGTTTTCAATTGCTTTCCAGAATATATCATTCCTTTCAGCATCATAAAGAAATATATAAATCAGCAGATTTATTCTCTCAGTTATCTCTTTCTGGGCTGTTTGAGATAACTGTTGCTTTTTCTGTGCTATATTAGATAATTTCAATTGATTTTCGATAAAATTCCATACGGGCGGGATACGTTTCCCTTCTATATAGTGATATTGATAATCTACATTTTGTATTATCCCGAATCTGCAACATTTATCAAAATAAGATAAACAGAAATCCAGATCCTCCTGTGAATACATATCTTCTCTCAACGATAAATTCCACTCTCTTATGATATCCCTTTTAAAAATTTTATTCCATAAATAACCAAAAGGCTGCGGTTCTTTACATATTTTCTCCCATATATCACTATAAAATATTTCATTCTGTTCCGGGCAATAGAGACTGTGGTCCCCGCTTTCTTTTATTAATCTATATCCTCCAACAACCACGTCAACATTCATTGTCTGGATGGCTTTTACATACTCTTCTAAAAAAGTAGGATCTGCTGTGTCATCACTGTCAATAAACATCAGATATTCACCTTGAGCTGCGCAAATTCCTGTATTCCGCGCTCCTGATGCCCCTTTATTTTTTTGATTTAACACTCGAATCCTCATATCAATTAATGCATATCTTTCACAAATATCTACACTTGCATCCCTAGATCCGTCATTAATTAATATCATTTCCCACTCTTTGAATGTTTGTCCTCGTATTGAATTAATACATCTGTCCAATGTATTTTCTGCATTATACACTGGAATAATTATACTTACTGTAATTTTCATTATAATCCTGCCAAAAGTCCTGCCATCTTATATCTTATTAAAATCATTATCAGTTTCTGTTTCCATGTCACATCAAATAGTGTAAGATGTAACTTTGTCTGCCGTATTATTGGATCTTTAAATATTTGTTTGCAATACCGATATTTTTCTCTGTATGTTTTCAGATATTTTCGTTCATTTAATGCCAGTATAATGCAAAACCATTTCAAATAGTAAAGTTCTTCTCTAAAATCATACTCGTCAGTTTTCTTAAAATCTTTTTCACAATACTTGATCAAGCTTTTGCATGATTCCCATCTTCCATGTCGAAATGATTTAGAGATTGACATCGGATTATAAAAATAATGATATATGCCCGGTTTATCTATAAAGTAGAAACTCTGAGCAGCCCGCACAACATTAGCGCTAAAAATCAAATCCTCACTAAACTTCACCTCTTCATAAAAAGAAAGGTGATTCCGATTGATAAATTCCATATTATACAGCGCTCCCCAAGCGCCTACAACTGCTCCCATAGTCAGTTGGGATGTTGCAAGCAGACGAGGATAGATTTCATCGACTATTCTTTCTCTGGTATACAATCCTTCTGTAAGTTCACGGACTTGTTCAACACAGCAAGGGGCATTTTCTTCCATTCCCGGCCATCCCGTTCGAATCGCTCGATATTTCACAAAATCTACGTTATATTGTTCCGCTGTTTTATATAGCTGTTCTATACCATACGCTTCCAACCAGTCATCGCTGTCTAAGAAAAACAAATACATACCTGTGGCGGCCTTCATTCCTGCATTTCTCGCAGACGCAAGCCCTCCATTTTTTTTATGAATAACAAAAACTCTGGGATCTTTTTTAGCATATTGGTCACATATAAGAGGACTTTTATCTGGTGAACCATCATCTACAAGAATAATCTCTAAATCCCGTAGCGTTTGATTTAATGCACTATCAACACACCGCTGAAGATATTTTTCCACATTGTAGACTGGAATTACAATAGAAACTTTAGGTCTACTCATTTGGGGTAACCTCCACAATTTTCTAATTAGTTAATTACACAATCAAGAAACTGTTTCGATTTTTCTATAATCTTTTCTAATAACTGCTCAACACGTTTCCATTCTGCCGCAGTAATATAATCTATATTGTCTGAACATCTTCTTATCAATCGTGCGCTCAAGCCAACTGATTCAAGAAGATCCTGCATCCTTGTATTGATGTTTTCGTTTCTGTTTACCACAAAGAAGTCTTTTTGAAACATCAAAGAAAATGCCGTTGCGTGGAACGAATTCGACAACACAGTATCTGCATTCAAAACTGTTCCCACAAATTCCAATGGCCCCATATCCTTATAGATTCCATCTGCGCCTTCCATTGGGAAAACGGAAATAATTGTTAAATCTCGTTTCTTCGCTAATTCACTTGCAATTTTTCGGATTTCAGGGTTATTGTCAAAATCATATACAAGAAGATATTTTTTCTCCTTAGGGCATATTGCCAACTTTTCCCAGACAGTACGTTCCAATAGGAAAACAGGATCACAGACCTGAACTCCATGTAACCCCATCTTTGAAAGTAATTGTACCCCACTTTTTTCTCTCACAGAAATAGCATTCAAACTTTTTAGCCACCCCTTCATCCTCTCGCTATCTTCTGCGGCAAGATCATCTACTGCAAAACTTGCCGCATAGGAAATCCTTTTCGAACTATTCGGAGCAAACTGCAAAAAGAAAGAAGGGTCTTTTCCATTTTGAAACAATGGATTCCATATCTGATCACTTCCTGCAATATAAATATCTGCTTCTGGAGTATCTGCCTTTAACTCATCTATCGATGAATAAGTTTTACTGGTTCTGGGAAGATACTTTTCTGTAAAAATATCAAAGTTCTTTTTTCTCCTGCTTTTTCGAGCTGCCATTCGTTCTGGTAATTTTAGTAATTGATAAATTTCTCTCAGAACAGGTTTATCGTATCGAGGATTCGCTACCCCAGTTAATTGGTAATGTTGTAAATATGATGGTTTATAATCGATAATTTCTACCTGATGTCCGAGATTTCTTAAATATTCCACAAGGGCATATGCCTGGAGGCTTGCCCCGACATTATATACATCATGACACGTTATTGTTTTTATTTTCATAATCTTTATCTATAATCTGTTCCAGTTTTTTTATTTCCGCTACATTTGAGTAATCATGCCTACTACAATTTTCAGAAAGCTTCTGCATTAATTCTGGATTCCTCAATAAAGCTCCAATTCCTTCAGCGCATTTTTTATTATCTAGTGGAACTATTATACCATCTATTCCATCTTTCAATTGACTAGAGGAAGTGGCATAATTTGTTATCACTACCGGTTTTCCCAACAATTGCGCTTCTTTTACAGCAACACATTTTCCTTCATAACGGGAAGGCTGTACATATAAATCACAAGCTTCGATGTAAGGATAAGGATTGCTTTTCTTTCCAAGAATAATTACCTTCTCCTCCATTTGGTTTTCCCTAATTTTAGAACGAATTAATTCCTCATCATTTCCAAAACCAATTAAATACCACTTTATATCCAACCCCATCTCAATCAGATACCTGCAAATATGTGGGACGTTATCAAAATTCTTTGCAGTACAAAATCGGCCAATAGAAAGCAGCGCTAAACTTTTTTCATTCAACTCACATTTTTCTTCCGCCTGCCTTTTAATGAAACGCTGAGGAAGTATATTCTCCATCACCGCAATATTGCTCTTAAGATTTTTAAATGTTTTACGAAATGCCTGTGCTGCTGCATCCGAAATTGCCATAATTGTGTCATAAGCTCCCCACATAGCAGACTCTGACGCAACATTCACAGCTACATTCGTATAGTCTGTATGTATCCAAGCTATTTTTTTACGTGCATGGACTTTTTTTGCTACAAAATAATGAGGAGTCAAAAAGCTAATCGCAGTATCATACACAACTTTTGGCTGTATCTCCGGCATTAACGGGCATGTATATTTATGACTGTATTCCAATGCCACATCGCTATTTCTATAATGATGCTGTCTATCATAAAAAGCTGCTTTAAGTTTTCCATACATTCTGGCAACACAAAGCAGCAAGCGTCCTTCTTTCAGAACCCGAATCATCGGCCTTGCAAGAACTGTATATGCCGGAATCTCAGGCAAAAGATTAATATGGCTTGGTAGCATTCCCAACAGTTCTCCCTCATGACGCAGCAGAAAAAGATCTATATGATACTTTTCCTTATCGATTGCATCCAACAGTCCGATCAAACTTCTTTCTGCGCCTCCAAGTTCCAATGCATGAGATACTATCAGGATTCTTTTTTTGTTATCTGCTTTATCCATTTGAAACAATCAACTCCAAATATTCTATGTAATGGTTGGGTTATTTTACTGCGAATTATCGTCGATTTACTCATCCAGCTTTTTGAATACCAGTGAATCGATACCGTATTTTCTGTTTTTTCTAACCTCCCGGTTGGATCGTCATATGGATTAAAATACTCTCTGGGATATATTTGTGCCCCACTTACATTTTGCGCCTGACCATTTGTAATCAATCCTAAAGGTCTAAGCGCCTGTGTATTCAATTCAGGGCACGTTATTAGCTCATGTCTGCCGTCTAGCAAAGGGTCATATTGCCGAAGTAAAGCTTGCAAAACCGGATGGTGGGCCTCACCCCCAAATCCTAAACCTGTATTTATATATTGATTATTTTCAAATCCAAGATAAACTTCATTTTGAGTGATATTTCCAAGTGGTTTAATTACCTCTACGTCCGTGTCAAAATAGATTCCGCCGTATTCTTCCAATATAACAAGTCTCACATAATCGCTTAAAAAAGCATATTTTTTATTATCATAACAATATTTTGTGTAGCCATTTCTATTTACGTCAAAATTACTTTCATTCCACTCGATAATTTTATAGTCGGGACAATATTTTTTCCAACTTGCAATACATTTTTCCGCCAGTTCTGGCTTTTTACCCTTTCCAAACCAACAGTAATGAATAATTTTAGGAATCATTTTTTCCTCCCTATAATCAATACTATCTTCTTATAATTTCAGCATCTTAGAAGTCATTGTTCCATAAGTAAACGCTCCTAATTTGCATAGTGCAGATCTGATCATACGTTCAGCTATTTTCCCCGAGTAAGGCTTTAGCGTCGCCCCCTGTATACCCTCAAAATACGGATATACTGAAAAGCACCCTACGTCTAAATTTCTATTTTTATCAAGTATTTTAAAAAAGACTCTTTCAATATCATTTCCTGATTTTTCATCACATTTTTTCCAAACATTATTCCAATATGATATGTAATCTGCTCTATTGAATTTAAAAATATTAGTAAAGCACCACTTTTTGCTCATATATACAATATATTCATTCCTATGCTTTTTTAAACTTTTGCATATGTCTTTACTGTTTTTCAAAAAAATTCTACCCGTAATTTTATAAATCGTCGAGTTTTCCTGTAAAAGACTACTCATTTTTAGCGCATCTTCTATCATACGTGCTTCACCATATGACTTTCCATGCCTAATTGTTTCCTCTATATAACTTGGGCATTTTACATATTCAAATTTCTTATTATATTTTTTTGCCATTTTAAAGAATCTATCTGCCGAGAAATCATATTGACTGTTTTCAGCAAATACAATATTATCAAAAACACTTTCTTTTATATAGGCTTCAATACTCTCAGTGTACATATAATATCTTTCACTGATATTTTTCAGCATGTTCCCGGTATTATTGTATAATGTTGAATTAATAGTTCCCGTCAACAGTACTGTTTTATTTTGTTTATCCATAAAACATTTCTACCCTTTTAAATTTTGTTTGTGCAATATATCATAAATCTTATTGGGTAACAAACCGACTAAAATAGGCCTTAGTGCGTATATATATCCCCGAACTGGAAGCTTTAACATTTGTACAGCTAATATTCTGACATAGGCTTCATTTAGTCGAAATCTAAACTTTCTTCTGTTATAGGCATTTCTATCATCCCTCATTTGATATAAAGGCTCATTTAAATTCATTCCCCTATAGCCACAGTTATATATTTTTATCCACAAGTGATAATCCTCTACTCTTAATAACCATTTTGATTCTGTATAACCTCCGACACGATCCATCACATCTTTCCTTACCATACATGGAGCATGACAAAATGGAGTTCCATATAAAAAATCTTTTTTCGTAACAAACTGCGGATGTCTGATACATCCCCAGACTCCATTTTCATCAAAATATTCCATAGCTGTACTGACAACTGCTAAATCAGGATGGGCTTTAAAGACCTGTAATTCCTTTTCAAAACGATCTGTACTACATAAGTCATCTCCATCCATTCTTGCAATATAGTTACCTTTAGCAAGATTAAGACAACGATTTAATGTATAATTCAGACCTTTATTTTCTTTATTTTTTAGAAGAAAAATCTTGTGAGGATATTGCTCTGCAAATGCCAAAGCTATTTCATATGTATTATCTCTCGATCCATCATCGCACATTATTAATTCCCAATTGTCTATTGTCTGAATCAAAATAGACTCAATTGCGTCTGCAAGTGTATCTGCACAGTTATAAATCCCCATAATAACTGAAATCTTGATATCTTCTTCCATAATTTTAGCACTTCCTTATATTAATCCCCATACAAAATGATTTTGATAGAAATAGAAAATAGTATAGGCACCTATCATACAAATATAAATCAATTGTGCAGAACGTTTCGTAAACATATTTTTTATCAACCATGGCAATAAAATATAACCATATAAAGAAAAATAAATCGGAAGCCTTCCAATAAAAATACCACTTGTAAACATCGATATAACATAAAAACCTGTAGATGCAATAACCATATTTGCGCATATGTTAATTACTGGATTATTAGCACTTCGAATATATCGCAATCCTATCAATGACAAAACTGTCGGCACGCTATATACCAAAACTCTCAGTATATTCGTCCCATCATCTTCCCAATTCTGCCAATCTGAAACAACATTTTCATACTGGGTCTCTGCCAGCATATTGTCCAAAATATCTGTAAAGCGATCCGCAAACATCACAATTGCTATTACAGCGACAATAAACAACAGTGTCTTTGTATTCCACGCCTTTCCCTGCACAATAAACACAAACGGAATTAGAAGCAAAGCACTTTGATGGAACAGTGATGCTACTAATATGCCTATAACTGCACGAATATATTTTTTTTCAACAATCCAGGGAAAGCACGCCACAGTAATTGACACCGCCGTAAACTGCCTCATTCCATTAAAAATCCACGAAATATAATCTGTAGACGCAATAAACAAAAAGAAACTCAACACATACGCAGATGAATATTTTCTGTATACACGGAATAGGAAAAAACATTGTATTGCGGCAATAATGATAAAATAAATTGTATTGCGATTGCCTATAACACATTTAATAACTGCTGATACAAAATAGAACCCTTGATCTTTCTCAATATCAACCAAATAACTGCTTATACCAGAAAAAGAAGATGGCATATCCTCAAAACTTTGCATATAAACGCCCGTATCTCCCACATTTCCTCTAAATCCAGCCCATATCACCAGCGGCAGTACCGCCACAACGGCAAAAAGCGGAGTCACTCTCCGCACTTTTTCACCATTCACAAATTCAGTTCTATATATCCATTCCGGAGCCATTACAGTCAGCGCCCCTAATACTCCAATCCATATTAATATCAGGATATATCCGTTTGAAAGCATATCTTTTCTCCTACCACCTGTCTGTAACCTTTACCGCCTATTATCTCTACCGTCTGCTCAACAATCCGCTTCTTATCAAACAATTTTTCCATACGCTCTCTTGCGCATCTTCCCATTGCATCCCGTTCTTCTGCGCTCTTATCGGCCATTTGTTTCATCTTCTCATAAAGCATATCCGCATCCTTCACATCACACAGATAACCGCTCTTTCCATCTTCCACAGCCTCCCGGCATCCCGGGATATCACTTGTAATAACCGGTCTTCCCATTGCCGAAGCCTCCAAAAGCACGTTACTCATCCCCTCATGATAAGACGGAAGCACAACACAGTCCGCCATTGCATAATACGGTCTTGTTTCTTCCTGAAATCCATGGAATACTGCTATACCGTCTTCCGCCATTTTTTCAACTGCATCTTTATATTCATCTTCAAAAAAGCCAACAATATCAAGCACTACCATATCGCCGCACTCATCATGAAGTTTTCGCATAGCAGCAAAAAGTTCATCGATTCCTTTTTCTTTCATAATCCGTCCGAGATACAAAAAATGAATACTCTTAGCTGTCTCTCCGCTCGTAGGAAACGGCTGATAACTATAGTGATTCAGGTTTACTCCCGCACCGTTTAAAACAACAATTTTATCTCGTGCAACAAGTTTCCTCTCAAGGAACTCCTGCGCATTTTTACTGTTCTCAAAAAGCACCGCTTTTACTTTTCGAAATGCCGTCTTATATAGAAGCCCTACAAATTGTGACAAAAGCTTTTTCTGGAACGCCGTTCCCAGTCCCTGCACATTCGCGTAATAGGGAATCTTCTGATGACTGCAGACCAGACCCGCATAAATATTAGGCTTGATAGAATATGTAATCACCTTATCTGGTTTCTCATTTTTAATCAGTTTATGATAAAACTGCAGCAACTTAAAATCTGTCACAGGATTTATCCCTCTGCGATCTACTTCTGTCTCAATACATCTGCAGCCCATCTTAGCAAACTCATCTTCATGACCAACGAACGGCATGCTCAAAGTCACGTCATATTCTTCCAGAAGTTTTTCAATGAGCTCTTTGCGGAATTGATAAAGCATATAAGAATGGTTCGTAATGATCAATATTTTTTTACTCACTTCCCTTTGCCTCCATCTTCCCTGTGCCACCTTCCACAACTCCATCGCTGGTCAGCACCACACCAACCGTCCGGACCAGACAGAAAATATCCTCCGCCGGACCTACATGCTGGGTATAAATTCCATCATACCTGGCCTTCACATCAATAGGCAGTTCATCCCGTCCCATCACCTGGGCCAATCCTGTAATGCCCGGCCGTACAAAGCCTGCACCGTATTTATCCCGCTCTGCCATCAGATCCGTCTGATTATAAAGTGCCGGCCTGGGGCCAATCAGGTTCATATCTCCTTTCAGCACATTGAAAAGCTGCGGCAGCTCATCCAGCGATGTCTTCCGTAGAAAATGCCCTGCTTTTGTGATAAACGCATCCGGGTTCTTTAGCATATGCGTCGGCATGTCTTTCGGCGTGTCCGTATACATCGTGCGGAATTTATATATTGTAAAGTATACTGGTGTCCCATCATTTCTCGACTTCGCTATACGTTCCTGTTTGAAAAGGATTGGAAAACCACTGTCCAGTACAATCCATATGCAAAGAACTAGAAAAACAGGTGACAGGACAATAATCCCCAGCAGTGCACAGACAAAGCTAAGCACTCTCTGTGTCTTCATATATAGTTTCTGGAATAATGTAAATTGAGGATAATACAGCTTTGCAGCCTTCTTCACGCTCTGCTTCATTGTCCCATTCCCTCTCCATTCTCTTGATACTCCGGCACCAGTTCTTTGATCTCCGCCCGGATATCCTTGCTCTCATCATAGGCATGCCGGATCAGGTCTGCGATCTTCTGGCTGGTTGCCTCCACATCCATGCTGCCCATCTGTGCCACGAAGATCCTCTCATTGTCAGTCTCGATCAGGTTCTTCTCATCGATCAGCAATTCCTCGTACAGCTTTTCTCCGGGACGTAAGCCGGTAAATTCAATCTTGATATCCTCCCCCGGCACATGGCCGCTTAAGCGGATCATCTTCTTTGCCAGATCCACGATCTTCACCGGCTCGCCCATGTCCAGGATAAATATTTCTCCCCCGTTTGCGTAGGCGCTGCACTGGAGCACCAGGTTTACAGCCTCCGGAATCGTCATAAAGTAACGGATGATATCCGGATGGGTTACTGTCACTGGCCCTCCGGCTTTGATCTGCTGACGAAAAATCGGAATTACGCTGCCGTTGCTTCCCAGTACATTTCCAAAACGCACTGCTGTATATTCGGTACTGGAGATCTCGGAGAAGACCTCCATCACCATCTCGCAGATCCGCTTGGAGGCCCCCATCACATTGGTAGGCCGTACCGCTTTGTCCGTGGAGATCAGGACCATCTTCTGCACATGGTACTTATTTGCGGCGCTTGCCACATTATAAGTGCCCTTTACATTATTTTTGATCGCCTCGTCCGGGCTGTCCTCCATCAGTGGTACATGCTTATGCGCCGCCGCGTGATACACAATGTCCGGATGATAGGTCTCAAAAATGTCGTCTATTCGGTGCTTATCTCTCACTGACGCTATAAGTACAACGAGATTTAAATCCGGATGCTTTTTCTTAAGCTCCAGCTGGATATCATATACATTATTTTCATAGATATCCAAGATGATCAGAAGCTTCGGCCCGTGAAGCGCCACCTGCCGGCAGATCTCGCTGCCGATGGACCCTCCGCCTCCGGTGACCAGGATAACCTTGCCCTTAAGATAGCTGCCGATTTTCTCCATATACAGCTCCACCGGCTCTCTTCCCAGCAGATCCTCTATACTGACGTCCCGCAGCATAGATACATCTACCTCCTGATTGACCATCTGATAGATTCCCGGCAGGATCTTGATCTTGCAGGCTGTCTTCTGGCAGATCTCCAGGAGTTCCTTTTGATCCTGATCCTTCAATGTCGGGATTGCGATAATAATCTCTTCAATACTATATTTCTTTGCCATCTCGGGAATGTCTTCTTTTTTCCCGACGATGGGGATCCCCTGCAGATAGGTTCCGACCTTCTGCGGGTCATCATCTATGATACATGGGATTTTTCGGTTTAAGTGCTTGCTGTTTTTCATTTCACGCACCAGCATATATCCGGCGGCTCCTGCTCCTACCACCATAGTCACTACTGGCTTTGTCTTCCAGATCACTTCATGATTCCGATATGCGATTCTTAAAAACCGATAAGAAAACCGAGGTGCTATCATACATACAGACAGCAGCATGACATAAATGAAAATATAGCTTCTCGGAACCGGAAGGCCTAATATCCGCATCCCCAGATACTGCAGCAGGGAGGAAAGCCCGATAGCTATGATCGCGTTTTTAAGCTCCTCCAGACTGGCAAAACGCCACAGACTGGTATACAGCCGGCACAGAGCGTTGATCAGGATTGTGCAGCCCACATTGATCCACATATACTTCCGCACAGACTCCCAGAAGATCGGGTCAATATTGGCAAAACTAAAGTCTACCCTGAGCCAGAGTGCCCCGACCATACAGCCGATAATTAAAATACCATCCAGGAGCAGTAACGCCATGCCTTTGATAAAGGCCTCCCTGTTCCCGTAAAACCTTCGTATATTAACCCTCATAACAATCCCTCTGTACCTTAAAAAATAATGTTTCTAATAAAGCAGCTCCTGGATATAATCCTTATTTGCCTCCAGGTCTATATTCAAAACCGACATTTCCTCATAGGTGCCGAATTCATAAGTGCCTTCCGTCGGGATCGCCGCCTGCTGCGTCTTCAGATTGTCGACGCTTAAAACATCCGTCGCCATCTCATACAACTCTGTCACGCTCATGTTTGTGGATACCTGCGTCATGCAGAACTGGATCAGAGAGAGCAGTGTGGATGGATCATTTCTCTGTTCTAATACTTTATTATAGATGCCGTAAATGACATCTCTCTGCCGTTCGGTTCTTCCGAAGTCATTGTCCAGGCTCCGGTTCCTTGCATGTGCCAGCGCCTGGGATCCGGTCAGAGTAACATTTCCCGCCACAATATCGGGCATGCCGTTTTCACGGTAATATGCCGCCTCTTCCTCTGTCAGCATCACCTGGATGCCTCCCAGCTGGTCTATGATCTCTACCAGATTTTCAAAATTAATGATCACATAGTCCTGCACATCCAGACCGAACTGTTTATTGATCGTGTTGATCGTCAGACCCACGCCGCCGTAAGCAAAGGTGTGGCCCAGCTTGCTCTGTCCGTGACCGTCGATCTCCACCAGTGTATCACGAAGGAAGGAAAGAGCAGTGGCTTTCCCTTCTGCCTTATTAAAGGAAGCAAGGATCATGGTGTCCGAACGTCCCAGCTCCGCATTCGGATCCCGGGAATCAGAGCCTACCAGCAGGACATTGATCACATCCTTGTTTTTCTGGTCTTCTCTGGCAATCTGCACTTCATCCGCATTGGGATCTACGTCGTCCGCATCTACGATCCCTACATTATCCTTATTCAGATTCCACAAAAGCACACCCAGCGACATCGCCATAACCAGGAAACACAGGATCAGCAGGCACAGGATTGTCGAGACCACCTTATGCCTCTTCATCCAGTTCCATAAGCCTTTTCCTTTTGCTTTTGTCTTTGCTTTTCTCATTGGTGCTTCCTCCTACTCTTTGATCACACGTCCGGCTTCATCCTCTGTCTGCCCCGTTCCTTTCAGCTTTCCGTAATGAGAATACCTGCCGTAGCGGCCATATCTTCCATAGCGGCCATACCCATAGCCGTATCCATATCCATAGCGGCTGGATTTCTGATTCACGTCATCATTGAAAATGTATCCAAGCAGGTTGACATTTCTTGCCGTCAGCGTCTCAATCCCGCTTCGGATCTTATTGACCTTGGTATAATCACAGCGGATCACATACAGAACAAAATCCACATATTTTCCCAGCAAAGATGCATCCGCCAGAAGGTCCGCAGGCGCCGTGTCCAGGATCACATAATCCGCTCTCATCCGCAGAGTCTCGATCAGATTATCCATCTTCCTGGATCCAAGAAGTGCCGCGTCTGCGGCATTTGGCTTCCCGCCATATAACACTTCCATTTCTGCATCCGTTCCCGGGATCTGGAAAATGGTCAGTGCACGCTGCAGGGAAACTTTTCCTCTAAGGACCGCCCCGATCCCGGGATGCTTTCCCTGATCCTTCAGCACCTCTGCCACTGACGGGTTTCTGGGATCACAGTCTGCCAGGATAACGGATTTCCCCTGCTTGGCAATGGCAAGCGCCAGATTGACCGCAGTCGTAGTCTTTCCTTCTCCCGGAACGGAACTGGTCACCATGATCACGCCGCCGTTCTCAGATTCCGCCTCCCGCATAACCCGGACCCTGAGTCTCCTGACAGCCTCTTCATAGACCGGAGAGATCCGGTCGTTCAGCAGGGTAAGATTGTTATACTCTTCTTTTTTCCGCTTCTTCATCCTGACATGAGGAAGACTCCCCAGATCATGAAGATTGATATGCTTGTTCAGCTGTTCTTTCGTCCTTACGGTCCGCTTCAGGAACACATACAGGCACAGGATCAGTGCGCTGATGATCATTCCCTGCAGAGCGCCCCGCTTATAGGACCCCCGGATCACGACCTCCCGCTGGGTGTCCGACGGGATTCCCGTCTCATCCAGGATCTGCAGATTCGTCTCTCCAAATATGTATTCCGCTACTTCCGGATAGTTCTTGATCACAGACTGCAATACGTTATAAGCCATCTGCGGGTCATCGGAAGATACGGATATGGTCAGCATATTCATGCCCTCTTCCGCTTCCACCTCAATCTGTCCCGGAAGCGACTTTAAACCCATATCATTTAGCACCACATCCTCCAGGACACCGCTGGTCAGAATGTAGGGAAAAATCGCCGCCATCTCCTGCGCAGACTCGATATTGGTATAGGATCCTCCCGGCGTCGTGACGGATACGGTTGCCGATGCCACATACTGCGGCGTATAGGAAAAGCTTGTGGAAAAGTAGGACCGCACTGTACACACGATCACGATGATCACCAGCACAAACCACAGCCTTTTAAACCCATTCCAGAAGGCCGCCACCAGATTCATGATATCTATTTTTTCTATCTCTGGACTTGTTTTCTTTTCTGTTGCTTCTACATTCTCACTCATTGTTCACTTTCCTTATGCTTCTTCCCATAGTTTCCATATTCCCCGTAACGGCTGCTGTAACGTCCCACGGTAGAGCTTACCACCCGTCCAAAAGACTGTACGCCGTTCATGACCACGCCCAGGATCCGGGTATCCTGCGCCCGGAACTTGTCGATCATGGTATTGATGTCCTCTGCGTAGATAAAATTCTGACGCTCCACAAACAGCACCGCATCCGTGCACTGTCCCCACAGCTCCGCATCTCCCAGCACAGCTGTCGGCGGTGTGTCTACTATTACAAAATCTGCCGCTTCCCTGCACCGGCGCATGAACTTCGCCGTCACCTCATTCTGCAGGATATCCGTGGAAGAGGAATAGCAGTTCCGTCCGCCCACCACATAAAGCCGCGGAACAGAAGTCTTCATAAACAGGTTAAATTCTTTCTTCTCCCGCTTCAGAAATTCTCCAAGCTCATTTTCCTCCTTGGGATGGAGCCCGAAGATCAGAAACTGTGACGGACGTTTCAGGTCCCCGTCGATCAAAACGACACGGTAATCCTTCTCCGCAAGGCTGATGGCCAGGTTTGCCGCCACCGTTGATTTTCCTTCATTCTCAGAAACACTGGTCACCGCCAGCGTCTTCCACCCTTCTTTTTCCATCCGGTACTCCACACGGGCCGAGAACTTCCGGAAGCTCTCCACAAATCCAAATCCCGCCAGCGGATCATTGATCAAAAGTCCCTTCTTTTTCCGTCTCAAAAGCTCGCGGATCGATTTATATTTGATTTCATAGGAAATAGCTCCCATGCTTCTTGCATCCAGCTTTTCCTGTATATCCTCCTCTGTCTTCAGTGTATCTTTCATGAAGGAAAGCACACCGAACAGCGCCGCAAATGCTGCCAGAGCCGCCACAAACACTTTCTTCATCACACTTCCGGTATTCATCGGATTATCCGGTGAAAACGGAATCGACGGTTCCTCCAGGATATTGAGGACAATGTCTCCTACCGTATAATAGGAAATACTGGAATAATTATCCAGGATCCCTTCCATGATATCGAAGGACTCCGAGGGCGAAGCCGCCGTCACTGTCAGCTCCAGAAGGTTGGTCTCTCCTGCAATATTAGCCTGGATGTCCGCATCAATAGAATCCACGCCCAGCTTCTCACAGAGGATATCCTGCATCGCCGTACTTTCAATGATCTTCTGGAAGGTTGCCGTCGTTGAATTAGCACTTCCCAGAGACGAATAAGAAGCAGTTGTTCCCCTGGAAGACACCACAAAGGTTGTAGACGTGGTGTACTGTGGCACATAACGGATTCCCACAAAAACGTATGAAAGCATTGCTGCCGCCAGCGCTCCCAAAAGAATCGCCCACCAGTTGATCAGGATATCATGTACCAGCGTAAACGGCTCTATTTTGTAATTTTCCAAGGTCTGACCGGTTGTCTTTTCCATGATATCACCTCACCACCACTGCTAATTTCGTCGTTGCCGTCACCCCTGCTGCCGATGTAAACTGGTAATCCACATTGTATGTCCCTGCTGTCGCCCAGTCTACGTCTCCCGATATGCTCACATTTTCTCTGGCCCCCGGCAGGGAAGCCGCATCCGGATCCGTGAAAAGGTACTCAGCCCCGTTTCTTTCAAATCCCGTCAGAAGGCCTGCCAGATCCACCTGCTCTCCCGCATTGGTATATACAATGTACTGGGAAAGCAGTGGATAATATTTATCCCTCTCACTGCTGTCAGAGGAATCCGTCACCGTCAGCGTCAGCGGAACCGAGCAGGTATCCCCCGCACTGTTGCTGACCTGCACTGTTACCGGATATTCCCCCGCCTGCTGGATATAGATGCTGTCATTAAATGTGGCCCGGATCTGCGAGGTCAGATCGCCGTCCAGGCAGTCCTCCACGCTCATATTTTCTGTCAGGTTTACATCCGCCATATCCTCCAGGCTGTACCGAAGAGGCGCTGTAAGCTGGATCTGCGGAGAGGTATAATCTGTGTATTCCAGCGTCCTTTGAAGCGTTGCCGCCTGCCCCGCCTTGTCAAACACCGCATAGGTGATGGTACGCTTTCCAGGCTCTGTGAAATTAGACATGGAAGACACCCGGATCTGATCCGTCAGATCGCCGTCCTCATTGTCTGATGCCTTTACTCCGCTAAGAAGCGCCTCATCGATTTCTTCATCCTCCACGCTGACTGACACTGTATCCGAATCACAGCTGATCTCCGGCGGCGTATGGTCCTCCGCCAGTCTGCTGATCACGTTATATCCAACGAATGTTATCCCGGACAGGATAAAAAGCGCCACGATCGCTATCCTAAGCCTTCTCACTGTACATACTCCTTCCAGTTATGGTTTCTTCAAACGGAATCCGCCGGAATTGGATCGGTTTTACTCCGTTACAGATATTCCGGGGATTTTTTTCAAATAAAATATCCAGATACTCCTCTGCGTACTCCTCACGCAGATACTCATACGCATCCGCCATGCAGGTGGTCCTGCGCTCCGGACTGTGAGCATCGCTGGCGATCACCGTCACCAGGTTATGGTTCAGAAGGTCAAACGCCGTCTTCTGGGCGCCCCGGCCGAATTTTCCAAGGAAGCTGCCCTTATTGACCTGTATTTCATAGCCTCTTCGTTTCCACCGGTATACAATAGCCGGATCATCCTGGACAAAGGCATACCGCTCCACATGTGCGATCATAGGAATCGCCCGGACTTCTTTGACTTTTCTAAGGATCCGGTCCGCAAATCCCGGATCTTCTCCAAAGTCAAATTCCATCAGCACATATCTGGTCCGGTTCACCGGGAAAATCTGCCCTTCTGTCAGAAGCCTTGGGAGCTCTTCGGTGGCAAACACCTCCATCCCCGCAAGGATGGTGATCCCCGGCTCCTCCCGCTGCAGGATTTCTTTTGTCTTTAGAAACGTTCTGCAATATTCATTTCCGAAATAGTTGTCATACATTCCCGGAATATTGCAGTGCGGCGTCGCCACGATCACATTCGTTCCGTTCCTGTATGCCAGAGATGCCATCTCTATACTGTCATAGATATCCGCGGCGCCGTCATCCAGCCCGGGAAGTATGTGTGTATGTATATCAATCATACCGATTCCTTTATCTCTATCTCTTTATAAGTTACAACTTATAATTATACCACGTTTTTCCTTTTCTGGGAACTCTCTTTCCTGTGAAAGATCCCCGATATCTTTCCATACCACCAGGCGGTAAATCTTCTTGCCGGAATGATGCGGATCCATACATGCTCAAAAAACTCCCACCAGAAATCTCCCGGCTCCAGAATGCGTCCTTTTCGCTTTACCCGGACGATCCTGGCAAAGATCTGTTCCCGCCTTAACGGGCCCTCGATCTGGGTCTGGGCGTCCCCCACCATATAATAGCCTTCCGGCCTCACCTTCCAGATGCGGTGCATCACGTACTGGCCACTGTCCCTCTGGTAGAACACCATGTCCCCTCTTTTCAGCTCTTCCTCCGGCCTGGTGAAATAGATGTAGTCCCGACGGTGGCACAAAAAAGGCGACATGCTGCTGCCCGCGATCTGCATGGAAACGACCCTGCCCTCTTCCGCCAGTTCCCGAAGGACAGATACATATGCATTTGTATCCACTATCTTCTCAATCATACTCCGGCCTCTTCTATATCAAAAATCTTTCTATTATCCCATCGCTTAGAAATCCATAGCCATACGGCTGGACTCTTCTTCACTGAGTTCGGTCACCTTTGTCTCCATGACTCTATAGGTTCTTTGACAAAGATTCAGCACGCTAGGCCGATGGGTAGTTACGATACAGGTTTTATTCGGGTGCTGCTTTACAATATTCCGAAGCACCGTACGCTCTGTCGTCACATCCAGCGCCGAGGTGGCCTCATCCAGCAAAAGCACCGGCGCGTCCCGGAGCACGGCTCTGGCAATGGCAATCCTCTGCGCCTGTCCTTCTGACAGGCCCCGGCCTCTCTCTCCAAGATTACTGTTGATGGTATCCGGCATCTTGGACACGAAATCCCAGGCACAGGAAATTTTCAGCGCCTCGATGATCTCCTCGTCCGTGGCGTCCTCTTTTACCATCCGCATGTTTTCTGCAATCGTCCCGGAGATAATGGTGTTTCCCTGGGGCACATAAGCAAACAGATGCCTGGTCTCCGCATTCATTTCAATTGCGGTCCCGTCTGCGGCGCATAAGCTCACCCCTCCGTCCTGCGGACGGACAAGCCCCAGGATCAGACGGATCATGGTAGTCTTGCCCTCGCCGGAAGGCCCTACCAGCGCCACGATCTCTCCCGGATTGGCCTCAAACGCCGAGTCCGTGATCACCCTGGTCCCCTCCACATAGGAGAAATCCACTCCCTTCATCTGTACCCGGAATCCCTGGGATGCATACTTGTCCATATCGCAGCTCTCGGGAATATGTACCTCTCTGGGAAGCTGCACCAGCTCACGGATCCGGTGTGCGGAAACCGAGCTGTTCAGGAAAGACGGGATGATGGACACCACGTTGCTGAACGCAGAGGACAGCTTGCTCCTCTGCTGCAGGAACAAAGTCATCGTTCCATAGGTAATATCATTTGTCCACAGCCGGAACAGACAGTACCCGAACGCCAGGAACTGCACCAGCGTTCCCATCACAGACATCAGGATATTGGTCTTGATGGTAAACATATTATATTTCAGGCTGATATCACGGAATTTCCCCTGCCACCAGCGCATCTTCTTACTGTAATGAGGTGCGATCCCGAAGGATTTGATGGTATCAAAATTGTAAATGGCCTCTACCTCAAAGGTCATAAGCTCGGAGCTCATTTCCCGGACCTTCTTGCTGTAGTCCCGCTGCTTCCGGATCATAAATCTGGACATCAGGAGCATAAACGGCGCGCTGCCGAGCGCAATGACCGCCATGATCCAGTCATAGTGCAGGATCACGAAAAAAGTGGCGATAAAGTTATAGACTGCAATAATAATGGTCGGAAGCCAGCTGATGGCATTGCTGCTGACCGTGCCGATATCTCCATTGAAACGGTTCAGGATATCTCCATTGGAATACTGGTTCAGTGCCAGCCAGTCCGCATCCACGATCTTATCAAAGATATCCGCCTGGATATCATTGTTGATATCAATGCTGAGCTTGGCCGTGATCCGGCTGATCACGCTGCCGAATACCAGGCTGAACACGGTACTTCCCACCATGATAGCCACCATGACCCAGAGTCTGCTGGAATCATGGCCAGTAATGATGTCAATCATATACTTGCTGGCCACGCTGCTAACCAGTCCCATAGAGGTACTGAAGATACCAAGAATAATATAGAATACGATGGCGCCTTTATACCTGGCGCTATACGTGAAAATCCACTTCCAGTCGTCGATGATCTCTCCAAAGGTTCCGTCCTTCCACCTGGATATGAGGATGTCCAGAGATTCAAAGGCCGGATTCTTGTGCTGGTCCTGATTTTCTTCGTCCATGTTATCTTCCTCCTTTGCCTGTCGGTATAATTCCTGCGCAGCAGAGAGGGCCGGTCTGCCGACCCGGATCGCACTTTGTGCGATCATTATACCACGTGCGCAGGGAAGGAAGCGGCTGCTCATGCAGACATTTACTTCCCAAGCCGTGGATTGCCAGTATAATTCCTGCGCAGCAGGGGGCTGGCCCGCCAGCCCGGATCGCACTTTGTGCGATCATTATACTCTGCTCATACAACCTCGTCAAGCATCCAGGCTCTGCAAAGCCTCCTCCAGACACTCTACCGCCTCCTCGGATATAGTGCAGCCCAGATGGATGACCGGCACACTCCCCAGGAAGTCTTCAATCAGATCCATGGTGTGCAGATGATCCTGCATATTCCATTTGTTGACCGTGATCTGGCTGTACAAAAGAGGAAATGCCTGTCCCGGCTTAAGCTTCTCTGCCCGGTTTTCCTTTGCCTGGCTCAGCATGACAACTGCCTTTATGGGAATCGCCTCATTATGACATACCTCGGATGTCCCGCATACCGGCCATCCCTGGGCGATCCACCTGCCTTCCTTTTTACCCAGCAGGGACCGGTCCCCGTTCACAGTCCTGCTGCCCCGGTACTTCTCCCAAAGCCCCGCCTGGGTGGTCTTTCCCGTCTCTGAAGGAGCGGAAAATAAGATAGCCTCTCCCCGGTACTCCACATAAGCACAGTGCAGGACCATCTGATCCTTCCTCACCAGCCTCCGCTCTAATGCCAGCAGGGACGTAAACAGAGGATCAATGTGCAGATCCCGGAGTTCATCCTGCATCAGAAGGATCTCCGCCCGATTCGCACTCGTCTCCCGGTAGCAGGCATAAGGATCCGGCCTTCCCTTCACGCCGATCAGTCGGCTCTCCAATAGCTGTCCGTCTCCCTCTGCCTGCCGCTGGAACACCAGAAGATCCGGCCGCCTCGCTACGATCTTCCCCTCCGGCTCCGGCAGATGGTCTGAAACCTCTATATGATATGTATACTCAGGAACTTTTACGCTCCTGCTCTCTTCCAACTGTCCAGACTCCCGCTGCCCCGGAAGCTCCAAGCCGATCTCAAACTTCATGAAATTTTCCGGAGGTGTCACCTCTGCCGGGCAGCAAAGGCGAAATATAAAATCACCGATCTGAAATAGTTTGTCCATGCTGTATCTTCTCCCACTCTTCCCGCAAGATTCTCAAAGACTCACCTGCATAACGGCACATATAATCCGGTACACCGCCATAGCTGCCTGTCTCCAACAGTGCGCTGGCCGCACAGGTACGGCACAGATGTCTCATATGACAGGTACTGCATTTTTCATTCAACAGGATCTTATGCGTCTCCTCCACGATATACTTCCATGCGGCCTTGAAACCAACCTCGAATACCGAGATTGCTGGTTCTGTTAGTATCACACAGGGACGCATCTCGCCCTGCCAGTTAATGGTAAAAGAACACTGTCCTGCCATACAGGACATATGTCCCGGTTTGGCTTCGGCAGGTTCCGGATGATCCGCCCTTTCCACTGACTGACGGACATACTGCGGAAACAGCTCCGGCCCCATCTCTCTTTTCAGTGCATGGATCCTGGCTCTCGCCGCCTCCTCCGGATTCAAACGGGACTGCATATTATAAGGCAGATCACGCTCCCTGGTAGCAGGCATCATATAAGTGTCCACCCGGACAGGGATATCCAGCGCTTCTCCAATATCCAAAAGCTTATCAAGGTCATCCTGATTCGCCCGAGCCAGGCTTCCGCCCACCTTCACATCTACCCCCTGCTCCCGCAAAAGCCGGATCCCCCACAGGGTCTTCTCATATCCTCCAGGGTAGTGGCAAAGTTTGTCGTAAGTCTCTTCATCCGTACCATAAAGAGTGATATTCACTCTTCTTGGTTTATATTTTCCAAAAAATTCAGCCAGATCTTCATCAATCAGCGTGCCGTTGGTATTGATGGTGATGATCATCCCCATCTTACGCAGTTCCAGATAAAGTCTTCTGAAGTCAGGATACAGGAACGGCTCTCCTCCTGTCAATAACAAGAACAAGACTCCCGCATCCTTCATCTGCCTTCCGATCTCCAGCCACTCGTCCGCTGTTCGCAGTCTCCCCTTTGCTTCCATTTCCTCCCGGCTCAGCCTCACATAGCACATGTCGCAGTTCATGTTGCAGAGGGGAAGCAATTCAATACTGCCGTTGGCTGGTGTGCGGGTACGCTTGGCCCGGTCGAGAAGCATGCGCTCGACGGTAGTTGCGCCTTCTAATGGTTCCATAGATGTTCTCCTTTCAGGTAACACGAAAAAGTTGCCTTTACAAGCCTCTTGCTTAGCAAGGCATGAAAATAGACCGGATTAATTCCGGTCTGTTTATATATTAAGTAATAAATTATTATGATTTTGCGGTTTCCCAGGAATTTTTATCCAGATTAGTTGTGCAATGGATATTATTTCCATCCGGTCCTCTCCATATTATTACTTTTGTTACTAACTCACCTTCTCCAGTAATTGCATTCCAGCCTGTAACATACCACCCCTCAATAAAATCATCTCCAACTTGTGTAGTATGAGTTTCACCACATGCATGATATCCTGTACCCATTAATTTATCATCACCTAGTAGCCCCGTGAAGGATGGTTCAAATCTATCATCACCATCACTATAAAACACTGTTCCTGTGATTCCTCCCATAGCATCGCACTTAAAGAGATATTCGTTATTTGTATCTCCACAAGCCGCTATATACTCATTTGCTTCAAACTTTTGTACAACCGTCAGAGGTCTTTTCCAAACTTTTCCCCTCATTGTCTACTCCTCCCTTTATTAAACAAGTATCTACCCATTTATAATATTATTTTGCTATATGCAATTCTACTTCGGCCATTCATATTGCAACCGAAGATCCATTATTCACAACGAACTGCCTATGAATGGTTTGGATGATCATTATCAATATTTGTAATAATCAAACGGCCTACATGATGATATTCCGGACTATTGCCATCACGGCTTGTCCATGTTACACCAGTATAAGTCCCCACTTCGGGGGCAAAACCCTTTATATCATAAATCGGCCTGTTTCGGTCTGTACTTCCATTGACCGTCTCAAATCCACTGCCGGTTGAGCCATTGAAGCTAATCGTTGCGTCATTACCACATATACCATGCTGCATACCGTACTCGTCCGTATACCAACCACTTTGCCGACCATTCCAGTCATCAAACACATCAGATTTGCCAACACTGGTTCTTCGCCGCCCATAATAATTTGGATCTCCTGGATATCCACACTGAATTGTCCCAGTAATACAAGCCGCTACATACTCATTTGCTTCAAACTTTTGCACAACCGCTTGTGGTTTTCTCCAAACCTTCTCCATCTATTTCTCCTCCTTCAATAGACCATATTTTAAATATTCTCTTATAAAATCTTTTATGCCTTGCTCCATCTCGCCATCTGGATCGGAATACTCTTTTCTCGCCTCAGCAATCACATCCTCCGCCGATCTTGGCTCCTGGAACAATTTCCACAGAAAACTGCAGGTTTCATTCAGTGATATCACACTGTTCTCAAACACTCCCGCCTCTCCTACAGGCACCAGCACAGATTCACCTGCCACTTCCCGCAGAAGAAAGTTCGGATTTGCTCTAAACACCCTGACATTCTCCTCTTTTGTTCCTTCCGGAAGATGCTCCTGAGTTTCGGAACTGGAGAGCGTCACGGATGACTTTTCATCTCTCTCCAATATGCTTTTATTCCTCCCCTTTTATCTCGTTATACCTATACGTTAATATCATATCATAATTGTCTCTATTGTCAATGGCATTTTTCACAAATTTATCGCAGAATATTCACACTTTTACCGAAACAGTTCGCCCCACTCTTTTCTCCCGCAGAATTCCTTATTCCGGACGTTAAACTGCAAAACGGAATTTCGTTCGAAGGTAAGAATAGAATCATGTCGAAAGCTGTAGATGGATAAGACTGTATATGATATAATCCCGTTGTTTCTTTATGATCTTACTCAAAATTCAGATGAAGACGGCTATAATATTGTCAAAGAATATCTGGACTCTGATTATATGAAAATAAAAACACTGCATGATAAGATTGGAAAATCCGCAACCAGCGACTTGATCAAAAAAAGGTAGGAGGAAGATGATAGTTATGCACTCTGGGAAATTGTGGAGGTACTCTCATTTGGTCATTTTATTGATTTATACCAGCTATACTATCAGAAATATCCATCAAAAGAACATTTCAGCAGTTATCTTTGGTCACTAAAGTTCCTGCGCAATGCAGCCGCACATAATAATTGCCTGCTGAATAGTCTAAAAGCACCTTATAATATAACACTCCATAAAAATAGGGATATCCAATTTCAAGTATCGAAAATAAAGAGTATCTCTGAGAAAAGTCGAGACACTTGGATGCAAAATCCGGTAATACACGATTTTGTCATTCTTGTTTATGTTTATCTAAACGTAGTAAAAAGTGAAGGCATTAAACAAAATGGAATTCGTCAATTAAAATGGCTATTCGAAGAAAAATACCTCGCCACAAAGAATACTTTGGCAAAAATTTAAGCATAAAAGAATGTTACCATTTTACCCACAAAGCGGTAAACACCTTTTGCAACAAATACCGCAAATAAAAGTTGACAGATATATCTATACCTCATACAATAATTACGAAGATCAAAAAACTTATATGGTTTTTCCGAGGAGCTGATGCCTGCATTGGTTCCTTATTTTTTGTATTTTCATACATGAAAGAATATGCTCTGTCACGGAATTTATATTATGGTATACGTTTCTTTCAATATAAAATTAACCAATGGATTCTTTCCCCTTTTACGCCTTCTGATCCCCTGCAAATTCAGGGATATCCTCTACGATCCCTCTTATATACAACTCACGAAGAAAGCCATACACATCCCGCCTTGCGATTTCTCCATCCACCTCAAATTCCTGAAGTATCTTCTCTACGATCTCCTCAAGGTCTGACGCTGTATCTACCTGTTTCCATATAAATGCCGCCGTCTCCGTCAGCCGAATCATTCCATTCAATTTCTGGGACGCCATCCCCGTAGGGATTAATAACGGCTCTCCTGCTATCTCTCTTAATACATATTCCTTATTTGTCTTCATCTTTTCTCCTTAAGCCAGCATTTGCTTCATAAAGTAACCGTGCATATTCTTTGGCGTACCTGCAAAGATACTCCGGTAAACCATCGTATTTCCCGGTCTCCAGCCAGGCGCTCGCCACACATGTCTTGCACACAGGACGCAGCCGGCACTTGACACATTTTGTATGCAGACGAAATTTCTTTGCCCCTCCTGACATCTTTTCCCAGGCAGCATCAAATCCCATCTCAAATACCGGAACTGACGGCTCTTCTATGGTGACACAGGGCCGCATTTCTCCCTGCCAGTTCACTGAGAAGGAACAGTTCCCCGCCATACAGGTCATGCCATCCGGATAAATATCAGAGCCATTTTCTATCTGTGCAATTTTTCTTTGTACATAGAAAGAAAATTGTTCTTCTCCAAGCTCTGTTTTGACCGTTTCAAGTTCTGCGGCCGCTGCCGCTTCCGGCGCCAGCCTGGACTGCTGTTCAATAGCCAGCCCTCTCTCCCGTATCCCCGGCAGCATGTAGGTATCCATGTGTACCGGTATTTCAAGCTCCCGTCCGATCTGATAGATCCGCTCTATATCCTTGCAATTCTCCTTTGTTACACTGCCATTGATCTTGACATCCACGCCACGTTTTTTTAGAAGCCGGATTCCCCGCATTGTTCTCTCGAAACCTCCCGGGTAATGACAGAGTTCCTCATAAGCCCTCTCATCCGCTCCATAAAGCGTGATATTAATCCTCCTCGGCTTTTCTCTCCCGAAAAAATCCACCCATTTCTCATCGAGAAGTGTACCGTTGGTGTTGATCGTCAAAACCATACCCATCCGCTTCAATTCCAGATACAGTCTTTGAAAATCAGGGAATAAAAGCGGCTCCCCGCCAGTCAAAAGCAGGAAAAGCACACCAGCTTTCTTCATCTCTTCTCCCAGCCCGATCCATTCTTCCACAGTGCGAAGCCCTCCACCTCTCTCCACCTCAGAGCGATCCCGTCTGATGTAGCACATGGCACAGTTCATATTGCAGAGAGGGAGGAGCTCAAGGGTGCCGTTAACGGGGCGCTGTGCGGCAGCGGCTTTTTGCAGTATAACCTTTTCCAGAGTTGTTGTCTCTGTTTGAAAAAGCTCCATCTCAAACTTCTCCTTTAAAAAAGAGAACCGACACATTATCGATTCTCCCTCTAATCCCTTGTACTTTTACATTTAAGTGTATCATAGCCGTTATATTAAGAGCGATTGGGATGCCCTTCCGCAGTCGCGGTCACAGTACCCCTGTGATGCCATGTCCTGTTTCCGGAGGATGTTGTCCAGTAGATTAAATCTCCGATTTCCACCTGCGATGCTGACGTCTGTCCAGTAAATTGTCCAGTATATCTATTATAATCTGTATATATGGTACATTCCAGGGTTCCCAGACCATCTGTCCCGGTCTCTACCATCGCCTCACCAATATTATTATTATCATGATCATAGATAACCTGATTGGAGGAATTGCCGCAGTGGTCACTGGCATGTGATACGTTCCCATCATCCCAAAAATGAAATTTCTTTTCATAGTCATTCGCCCAGGTTACATCGCAGGCCACACCCCAGCATACTGCTACATACTCATTTGCCTCAAATTCCTCTACCATTACCTTCGGAGTTTCCCATCTTTTCTTCATATTATTTACCTTCTTCCAAATCCTTTACATTACTACCTGTATATCTACATCTAGCTATATGTTATTATCATAACCAACGATCTAATTTTTGTCAATGTTTAACTATGCAACTTTTTTCTCATTTTTGTATATTTATGATGCCAATGCTAAAAGAGGTGAACTAATATGCGCTTGCCTATAGGCATGTGAATGACCTTAGACCTTGGGGCGGAGTACGGAGCGCCCCGACAGCATATTTATACCGCCAGATTTCTTGAATCATTTCCATTGCGCTCCCTTCTCCTATCTGCTATGATACTCCTACAGACAGCAGTTACGCACGGCACTGCCGCCATAT